>Ga0115005_10000683_pt1 | contig 26271 bp, 26 predicted proteins | sample ArcOceMetagenome_FD_87163 | JGI IMG/M metagenome (GOLD analysis project Ga0115005, IMG submission 87163) | Marine eukaryotic phytoplankton communities from Arctic Ocean - Arctic Ocean - Greenland ARC118M Metagenome | ecosystem: Environmental > Aquatic > Marine > Oceanic | place: Arctic Ocean...
ACCAGCTGCAAATTTAGTTTTTCTTATCGATGTTTCAGGCTCGATGGATCAAGCCAATAAAATTGGACTATTGAAGAATGCGTTAAAAATGCTCACCAACCAGTTAAATCCAGAGGATAGCGTAGCGATTGTTGTTTATGCAGGGGCAGCTGGCACCGTTTTAAAACCAACCAAGGGTGATAATAAACAAGCCATTATTGATTCGCTAGCAAAACTTACTGCAGGAGGATCTACAAATGGCGGAGAAGGTATTGAAGCTGCTTATCGCTTAGCTCAACAATCCTTTATCAAAGGTGGCATTAATCGCATAATGCTGGCAACCGATGGCGACTTTAATGTGGGTACAACCAATAACCAAGCGTTAAAAGACTTAATTGAAAGCAAACGAATGTCAGGTATTGATTTAAGTATTCTCGGTTTGGGTACAGGAAATTATAATGATGAATTAATGCAGCAACTTGCTCAAAATGGCAACGGTAATGCCTATTATATTGATACGTTAAATGAAGCACGCAAAGTCTTAGTAGAAGAGCTGTCATCCACTTTATTAACCATTGCCAAAGACGTAAAAATTCAAGTGGAGTTTAATCCGCAATTAGTCAGTGAATACAGACTTATTGGTTATGAAACACGCGCGCTAAATCGAGAAGATTTTAATAACGACAAAGTCGATGCTGGCGACATAGGTGCTGGTCATACTGTTACCGCGATATACGAAGTCAGTTTAACTAACAGCTCGAATAAGGCCAACGATCCTTTACGTTATCAAAATAACAGCAGTCAATCCGATGAAAATAAGAGTGATGAATTAGCCTTTTTACGCTTACGTTACAAAGCGCCAGCAGAAAAAAGTAGCGAATTAATTGAGATAGCGATTAACAAAAAAAAGATAATTAACAAACTTGATGATACCAGTAATAACTATCAATTCTCTGCAGCGGTTGCTGGTTTTGCGCAACTGTTGCGAGGAGGAACAAACCTTTCTACAATGGCGCTAGACAACATCATTCTTTTAGCCCAACAAGGAAAAGGTGAAGACACACATGGTTATAGAGCAGAGTTCATAAATATGGTAAAACTTGCACAAGCATTATCACCACAACTGGTTGCTAACAATGAGTAATGGCTATTGAATCAAGTAGCATTACCTGCTGAACATTCAAAGGGATCGGTAACTGATGAAGCGCTGATGCTTGCTTACGGGAAAGGCCAAGCATCAGCCTTTGATTTACTTTATCAGAGGCATAAACAAGTCGTTTTTCGTTTTTTTGTTAAACAAGGTTTATCACTCGCGGTTGCCGAAGAGCTTTGTCATGATACTTGGTTAAAAATAATTAATGCCAGAGAACAATATCAACCACAAGCTTTGTTTAGGACTTACCTGTTTACCATTGCCCGAAACACTTTGCTTGATCACTACAAGAAAAAAAGCACGCAAAATGAAGTGAACCATACGAATAATTATACCGATAACAACTCTGGTAACGAAGAGAGCATCACTGACGTTAATCATAATGGTTTATCTGAAAAAATAGCAACACCTTCTATTTATGAAGAACAACAAAAAGAACAATTACAAATAGCGCTGTCTCTCAATATTGCAGCATTACCTATAGCACAACGTGAAGTTTTTTTATTGAAACAGGAATCTGGTTTTTCGCTCGAACAAATTGCACAAATAACAGCACAACATCAAGAAAAAGTAAAAAGCAGTTGGCGTTATGCCTTAAAACGCTTACGTAAGGGGTTACAGCATTATGCCAAATAAACGCACTGACAATAACGACAGACAAACTCACAATGCAACATTGCAGCAGCAAAATGATGAAGCGTTTATCAATGAACTTTATGATGCAGTATCACAAGAAAGTCAAAGCCAACCCAGTGAATTATTAGATCAACGCATTATCAACGCCGCACATAAAGCAGTTAATACGTCGAATAAGCCAAAAGGAAACAACAAATTCAAATGGTATTCATCGCTCGCCACTGCAGCGTCTTTGACACTTGTCATCAGTTTGGTGGTTTTACAGCAAAGCAACATACTGCCTAATGAACAAGCTAATAACATGTTAAAGCAGGGTGTTGTTTTACAAAAGCCAATGGCATCAACCAGTGATAACGAGTCTATTGCTGATCAAGAAGTTGTCGTTGAACAAATTGATTATCAAGCACAAGTGGGCTATTCAGCTATGCCGAGTCAAGTGGAAAACGCCAGTGCTACGACAACTAAAATGTCTAATACAATTAAGATTGCGGCTGAAGAAAAAATGGTACGCGCCACACAATATGAAAAGAAGGCTCAGTTGATTAAACCACAAACCGCTGAACGCATGATGGCTGCATCGCCAATGATTATGACGCGCTTCAATAAAATAGAACAGGGTAAGGCGCAAGAGGATAGAGCTGAAATAATAGACTTATCCATTGAGCAACTCAAGCAATATAAACGTTCAAACAAAGCGTTGGATACTCAAAATAAATGGCTGTGGTCTTTCTCGTCAGAAAACCACATTGAATATATCATTCATATTTTTAACGACAATCACGCGCCATTAGAGTACCGTTTAGATAAAAACACTTTCAAAGTTATGGGTTTATCTAAACGTGATCTAGAAAAATCACCATTAAATAACAAATCTTTATCTAAAATAATAATTTTAAATACAAAAGATTAAAAACAAGTTTTCATTAGAACCAATCATCCTTAACTTTCCCATAATGAAAATATCCCCATTGCCCAACGCGTCTTAATGGCGCAAATGGAAACTTGGGCAATTCACTATTATATAAAGGCAAATTCGCTATTTTTGGATCAATCGTTTTTTCAGCGACTTTTTCGGCTAAACGCTTACCTGCCTGCACAGAAAATGAAACACCTGAACCACAATACCCCATACTATAAAAAACGCTCTTTTTCTTATTTTGATAAATATGTGGTAAATCATCTAACGCCATACAAATCCATCCAGACCAAGCATATTGGTATTTCAAGTTTTGCAGTGGTGGAAAACTTGTTTTTAATACCGCTAATAAACGTTGTGCGTAATAAGGATCATCCGCAGATTTCCCTGTAATTGCACCACGACCACCAAACAAAATACGATTGTCAGGTAACTTGCGGTAATAGTACTTCAGTGCACGCGTATCCATTACAACATTTGACGTTAAGAAATTACATTCTGCTAATTGTTGCTCTGACAAGGGCTCTGTAACAATAATTTGTGAAAGTACCGGCAAGGTACGATCTGTGGTTAACGCATGAAAACCTTTTGGGGTATAGCCATTTGTCGCGATCACCACTTTTTTAGCCGTTACTACGCCCTTAGGTGTTACTAGTTTTTGTTGGTTTCTTTCATCTAAAACTTCTAACACTGGAGAGCTTGTATGCACTTTAGCCCCAGCTTCACGAGCTAAACGTTGATACCCCCATGCAAGTTTTAGCGGGTTTAAGCCAAAACCGTCTGGATAACGAATAGCACCATAGGCATTCTTATCGTCCATGTATTGTTGGCGAACTTCATTTCTCGTCAATACCTCTACATCACTATTTTTAATGTCTGCAAAGGTTTTTTGTTGAAGTTCTGCTTGGCTGATCAGTTCAGCTAACTTACTCGGCTTATGAGCGACCTTTAAAAAACCACGTTCTTGCACGTCACAATCAATGCCTTCAGCTATCAGTGACTTTACCGTTTCAACGCCATCGCACATTTCATCATAAATGCCGCGCATCACTTCTTCACCCCATTTCTTAGCCATATCGCTATAAGATTTACGGCCTGAAGACTTAAGAATAAAGCCAGCATTTCTGCCACTACAACCCCAAGCAGTTTGATTTGCTTCGAGCACATGCGCTTTAATGCCGTGGTCACGCGCTAAATGTAATGCACAAGATAATCCGGTATAACCTGCACCAATAATTGCTACATCAACATCGATATCTTGACTAATTTCACCATCACTTTGCGGAGCATTAGTTTGGACATCAGCATTCTCAGCCCAATAACTTTGAGGATATGCTACGCCACAACCCGGAGATTTATCGTGTAAAGGATCGTACATTTTAATAACTACTTTAAATAAGAAAACCCTAGAAATCTTACCGTATTTATTTAAAATTTGCTAAGCTGAATACCTATAAAGCCATTTTATTTAAATAAATATTAAAAATGAAAAAACATAACGAAGACGTAAAATATCAAGTATTCTATCGTGAGATGCAACCTGAAGATTTCTCTGCAGTCATCACTTTAGCGACAGCAGTCCATGGGGCTGGCTATATCGATGATTCAATAATTATTACTTGGTATAAAAAAGGCTTATTAAAGACGAATGACGCAGCAGAAGTTAATGCAAACTTTGTCGCTTACCTTAATGAAGATCTGATTGGCTTTCGATTAACTTACGCTATTAATCAATGGGAAATAGATCAATGGTGCAGCCCTGAATTATGGCAACAGCCCACTAATAAAGTTTGTTATTTCAAATGTAATACCGTTGATGAACACTATCGAGGTTATGGTGTTGGCAGTCAGTTACTTAAACTATCTTCACAAGCCGCTATTAAGCAAGGTGCAAGTGCTGGAATTAGTCATTTATGGAAACAAAGCCCCGGTAACAGTGCGGTAAAATATTTCACAAAATGTGGCGGTATATTAGTAAAAGAGCATCCTGAATGCTGGAATGAGCTAAGTAAACAAGGTTATGAATGCCCTGCTTGTGATGATGAATGTCATTGTGTTGCCGCAGAAATGATCATTAACTTTGAACAATAATCATTTCCACAGTATTTAAAATTAATCGGTATTAGCCAAAAAATTTCTTGAGTAATGAAGGTGACGCTTTAATCTCATGGACACTCCCTTGCTCTATATTATTGTCTTCGATCGGTATTCCTTCAATATCACTTAGCCCTAATGGTTGAAAATCTGTGAGGCTTGGGTATTCAACCGCTGAATTTTTATGCTCAAAATCTCCAGTTGCTGGATTAAAGCGATATTCGTTTGCCCACTCAGTAATGTTTTCACTGACTTGATTAATCGCATCAACAATGTATTTAACTTCCTTATCAGAAGTTGTTGGATGAAACGATGCACGGATCCAACCGGGCTTTTCAGCATAATCACCCATGTTAATTTTTTCAGTGATCTTATTTGACGTATCGTGATCAACATTGAGTAATATGTGTCCATAAGTTCCAGCACATGAACAACCACCACGCGTTTGCACGCCAAATTTATCATTAAGCAACCGCACGACTAAATTATAATGCGCATTCGGTATATAAAAAGAAACAATCGCCAGGCGGTCTTGAATATTCTTTTCTAACATGACTACTTTGTCATTTTTTGCTAATTCGCCCATCACATAGCTCGTAATTTCTTTTTCACGGGCGGTAATATTATCAACACCCATAGCGTTCTTTACTTTTATCGCTAATGCCGTACGAATACATTGTAAAAATCCTGGAGTTCCGCCATCTTCACGCATTTCAATATTATTGAAAAAGCTATGCTCTCCCCAGGGATTTGTCCATGTAACTGTTCCACCACCTGGGTGATCTGGCACTTTATTTTTATAGAGTGCTTTATTGAAAATCAAAACTCCCGAACTGCCTGGTCCACCAAGAAATTTATGGGGTGAAAAGAATATAGCGTCTAATGCTTGCTTTGCGTTTGTTGGATGCATATCAATATCAACATAAGGCGCTGAACAAGCGAAATCAACAAAACATAAGCCACCATGCTCATGCATTAATTCAGCTAATTGATAATAAGGTGTTTTAATGCCAGTAACATTTGAACAAGATGAAAATGAACCTATTTTCACTTTTCGATCTTGATACTGTTCAAGCAATAGACTTAAGTGTTCTAACGATGGTAAACCTTGGCTGTCAGGGTCAACAATTTCTAGGGTTACATCACATTCATACCATGTCGTTTGGTTTGAATGATGCTCCATATGCGTTATGAAAACCACTGGCTTATCACAATCATCAAACTTCACTTGGTCTTGCATACGCTCAGGAATACGTAAACCTAAAATACGTTGGAACTTATTAATAACACCAGTCATTCCGGCATCTGCCGTGATCAATACGTCATTATCGCAAGCATTGACATGATGTTTTATGATTTGCTGTGCATCATGATAAGCATTGGTCATCGCACACCCAGTTAAGTTGGTTTCTGTATGCGTATTAGCAACAAAGGGGCCTAAGGTGTTAGTAATATAATCTTCGATTGGTGCGTACAGTCGGCCACTTGCTGTCCAATCCGCATAGACAATATCTAATTGCTTGCCATTAATTTCATGTGTTAAAGACTGACCAATAATATTATTTCTAAAGGGGAGGAAGTGATTTTCAAGTGACATGATTTTTAACTCGCGGGTTGTTTTGATAAAATAATTCTAACAAAAAACCGAATACGAGCAACCAAAAACCAACTAAAACACAGAATACGCAAAATTATTTCAAATAACATCAATTAGGAGAAAAACAGTCTACATTGAGCGTTTATATGTTCCGCTAACGAAAACTCATTTTCTCCTAAAAAAGATGAATTACTTAAGCTTATTCGTCTTTAATCTGAAAAGTGAAACGATTCGTCGTACAAACCTATTTACTTATACTGATTTAGGTTATTTTAATGGTCGTTTTTTTACTGCAGGAATGCATAAATATGAATTTTTATTTTGGTAAGTTACTTGTTGTTCCAGCAATTTTACTTACACTTAACGCTTGTCAAATAACAAGCAGTAGCAGAAGTACTAGCGAAGAGATCGCTACAACAAAATTTGATGGTGCGGTTAAGCAACTCTTAGATCATCGTTCAAACAAAGAACTTTATTTACAAAATGAAAGCGACACAGAAGAAACTTACTGGCCTGATTTATCACCAGAGGCATTAGAAAAAAAACATCAAGAACGTATAATCATCGCCACTATATTTGAAGATATCAATCAAAATTTCCTTTCAGAAGACAATAAGATCAACTATTCAATTATTAAGGCTCAGCTTGATAATAATATTGCCCACTATCATTTTAAATCTCATTACATGCCGTTCAAATCTGAGTCAGGTTTCCATTCAAATTTAAACTTTGTTATCAGTAATACAAAATTTAACAAAGAAAAAGATATAGAGGTATATTTAAGTAAACTATCGGCGCTTCCTGCCTATTTCAATCAAAACATTTATTGGATGCGTAAAGGCTTGGCATCGGGCATTACTCAGCCCCAAGCCGTGTTAGTAGGATACGAACAGTCAATTCTTGCCTTTATCCCTGAGCATATAGAAGACTCTGAATTTCTTAAACCTTTTACCACAGCGTCAAATTTAATTGATACTAAAGTGCTAGCAGATACAAAACAGCAGCTCATTAAAATACTGAAAGCTAAAGTTATTCCTGCTTATCAAAGCTACTATCAATTCTTTACCCAAGAATACTTCCCCAAGGCACGTAAAACTATCGGTGTTTCCGAAACGCCTAACGGTATTGAATTTTATAGTAATCGTGTAAAACACTACACAACTACAGACATGACGCCTGATCAAATACATATCTTAGGTTTGAGTGAAGTTAAACGTATTCGCAAAGAAATGGCTGAGATTATTATCAAGACAGGTTTTAAAGGCATTTTCTCGGAGTTCATTCATTTTTTACGTACGGATCCACAATTTTATGCAAAAACACCATTAGCATTAATCAAAGAAGCTTCATATATAGCAAAACAAATGGATGCTAAATTACCCAGCTTATTTAAGCATTTACCACGCACACCTTATGGCGTTGCCGCTGTACCAGACAGTATTGCGCCTAAATATACAACGGGTCGTTATATTGGCGCCAAAAATGATACACAGCCAGGTTATTATTGGGTAAATACCTACGCGTTAGACAAACGTCCTCTTTATGTATTACCTGCCCTGACATTACATGAAGGCGTGCCGGGCCATCACCTGCAAATATCCCTCAATAGCGAATTAGATAATTTACCATCATATCGCCAAAATGCTTACATTTCGGCCTTCGGTGAAGGTTGGGGTTTGTATGCTGAGTGGTTAGGGATTGAAGCGGGCATTTACCCAGACCATTACAGTAACTTCGGTCGATTGACTTATGAAATGTGGCGTGCAGCCCGTCTCGTTGTTGATACAGGTATGCATGTTAAAGGGTGGTCAAGGGAACGTGCCATCAATTTTATGACGAATAACACCGCGCTCTCCACACATAATGTAAAAACAGAAATTGATCGTTATATTTCTTGGGCAGGACAAGCGTTATCATACAAGATCGGTGAAATCACCATTAGAAAACTACGTAAAAAAACAGAAACTACATTAGGCCAAAACTTTGATGTGCGTGAGTTTCATCATCAAATTTTGAAAAACGGCTCGGTACCTTTAAAAGTACTTGAAGATCAAATTAACGCCTATATTGAAACAACGTTAGTAACCATTGCTGAAGAAGAAGAAAAGAAACAACGCAAAGTTATCGAGTAATATTTTTATTCCTTTTGAGCTGTCCATTAGATATTAGACTAAGTAAACGGGCAAAAGATCAAACCACCATATTGAATAATAAAGATGCAAATTGAAATTTCAAAACAGACCGATATTCTCGGTCTTTTTTCATAATCTATTTGAACAAACTTCACGGTATAATAAATTGATCTAAAGGCAGTTTCTTCGACATTACGGTCATTAGAATTAATAGCCTTAACGATCTCTAATGCCACACGTGGTCTTAATTTCTGCTAGGATTTCTCACGATAAATACTCTGCTTAGATAACCAAATGGGGGCATTGGTGATCGACATTAAAGCAGTAATACTTTCGTCCTTTTGCTTATTAAGGGGGTAACCTTTATTCCCATAAAACTAACATTGGGGGAGTTTTCAAGCTTCACCCCATTGTTAGTTTATGAACGATCACGATGAATAATATTTGCAAAAGGCAGTCAGCATTTTAAAAGGCATTTAACAACTATACTTGGGCACTTAAAGCATGAAACGGTTTGTAAATAGTCAGCTTTTTGTATTTTTGCCAGAGCAATTCGATTCTTGTTTGCCCTTCAGACTGCTCTTTACACATTTGAATAAATTGTTTTTCAATCTCATTTTCTGGTAAGCAAACTTCTTGCTCTAACATGAGTAAACGTCTCCCAACATTTGTCAATATTTCAGACTCAGCTAAAGTAAAGTCTCCTGACTTGTTGAATCCTCGCGGAAAGTGTACATCATCATAAAACTGATTTTCTTTAATAAACCCATGAATTAGAATCATATTAATCTCTGTTGACAGTTAGTAGGTTTTGGCCGATTATGCGGCTAAGTTTACAAGCTGTACAACTAATAATAATTATCGTATCGATAAGAGATTGCAACGTGGATATTGAATTAATTAAAACCTTTTTAGAAGTTAAGGATTGTCGTCACTTTGGCAAAGCTGCAGAAAACTTGTATCTGACTCAAGCAGCAGTAAGTACCAGAATACGACAATTAGAACGATATTTTGGCGTTACTTTGTTTCAAAGAGCGAGAAATAATATTCAGCTAACATTAGCTGGTGAAAGGCTGGTTCCTCATGCTGAAAACATGCTAAACACATTAAGAATGGCGAAACAGGATGTGGCGTTAACTTCAGAGCAAGTTACGCAAATCTCTATTGCAGGCACACCAAACACCTGGGATGTTTATATTCACGACGCCATTTCAAAAATATATATTGATCAGCCTCATATTAGTTTGATCGCAGAAATATTGTCACGAGAACAGTTAACTCGACAGTTATTAGAGCGCACGCTCGATGTTGCTATATTATTTGACCCACCTAAAGTTGAAGAGTTAAAGATTGAATCACTGCACATGTTCAAATTGATACCTGTGACAACATTTCAAAATAAGATTATAACTCCGTCAGAAGTTAAGCGTTATATTATGATTGATTGGGGAACAAGTTTTATTAATTGGCATGCTAAAGAAGTTAAAGGCATTTCTATTCCCGCAATAAGAACCAGTACTGCTCGAATTGCATTAGATCTTATGTTGCAATGTGGTGGAAGCGCCTATTTGCCTGATATGCTAGCCAAACCTTTTATTGAAGATGGTACATTTTTCGAAATAAGTGCACTACCGTCATTTGAACGAGAGCTATTTAGTGCTTTTCATAAAGAAAACGAAAACGAAGAACGCATTATTGAAATTAAAAACTTACTAAGAAAAGATGAGCCAGAAGCCCCAGCTATTATGATAGCTAGATAGTTTTAAATCCCCATTTTTTTATTAATAAGCTCATACTTAGATTAAGCCCACTCTATTAAAGTAAATTATTTTTATCGTTAACTTAAAAATATTTTACTTTTCTTCATTACTAAAAACATAGATTATCCGCAATAACTTGATTTGTATTGTGGTGGCATCAATATGACCATTGATTCTGATTACGAATTGCCTTCATCCGGTAATTCAGACTTTAATAGTAATGACTCTTCTAGTGAGTTTGACAATAACATTGCTGATTTTGATTTAGATGCTTCTTCTCCTGATGGAAGCACTCCTAAACAAAATAACAAACGTAATTACCTTGCCAAAAAGAAAATAGAGCAATTAAAAGAAGAACGTCAGCTACGAAAGCTCTTCGATGATGACTATGATGATTGGGACTAGTCACAACCCCTACGATTTGATACTAAAACACTAGTTTACAATGGTTAAATTAGTGTTTAAATATTTTTAAGATAATATGCGAAACTCACTATCCCCACAGTGATTTAAACTTTAGACCTCAAAGGCAACACTATGAATATCCTTTTTTTAATGTATTCTTGGGATAAAATTGATCCAGAAACAGACTCTACATTACGACTAATACATGAGTGTGTTTCTCGCAATCATACCGTTGCCATAGCAACTCCGCATAATTTAACCATGAGAGACTCGGTTTCGAGCGCTTTTTGTCAAGTATTTAAAAAAGGAGTAACTATTTCCACTAATATAGTGTCATTTTATAAAAAAACTGAATTTAAAAAGTCTCAATTACCTCTTGCTGGTTTCGATACCATCATTATGCGAGCCAACCCACCATTAGATCCCATCACTTTAAACTTCCTTGATTCAGTTCGCGAAGATGTTTTTATTATGAACGATATTGATGGTTTGCGTATAGCGAATACAAAACTCTATACCGCTTCGTTTGATGACCCGACGAATCACTTCATTCCTGTAACTCATGTATCTAAAACGCCAGAATACTTAGTTGACGTATTACGAGAATCAGAAACAGGGAAAATGATCATGAAACCTTTAGACGGTTATGGTGGTCAAGGTGTGATTTTAGTTGAAAAGCATGCCCAGAAAAGTTTTCACTCGTTGTTAGAGTTTTACATTAATAGCGGCAAAGGTGGCAACTACGTTATTTTACAGGAATATGTTGAAGGCGCAGATGCTGGCGATGTACGTATTTTAATGTTAAACGGTGAGCCTATAGGAGCGATGAAACGCGTTCCTGCGACAAATGAAGTACGTTCAAATGTACATGCTGGCGGCACAGTTATAAAACATACCTTAACAAAAAATGAAAAAGCACTCTGTAAACATATTGGACCAAAGCTTGTGCGAGATGGTTTATATTTTGTTGGTATCGATGTAATAAATGAAAAGCTAATCGAAGTAAATGTGCAAAGCCCCGGTGGCATTATGCGTATCAATAAATTAAATAACGTAAAGTTACAAAGAAAAGTCATCGACTTTGTTGAAAGTGTGGTCAATGCTAAAGAAGCATTAGCACAGCGTAAAAACGAATTTAGAAAGGCGATAGACGATGCTCACGTTATCTGAAAATGAGTGTATTGCACTTATTAAAAAAGGTGAATGTTTTCATGCAGAAGTTGAATCGAGCGCTTTTATCGTTAAAATTGATGAATATGCACCAATTATCTGCGCGGCAATTCACAATGGCCATAGACTTCGCCCAGAGCTAGCAAAGTCATTTCTTTTATCTGACGATGAACGTCTTTATGAAGAAGATCCTTATACCAATGAACTTATATCGTCGTTTCCGATACAACTAATAGGTAACGATTCTCGATTTGAATATGACTTAAATAGAGCAAAAACCTTATCAACCTATTTTAAAACAGCATGGGATAAGCAGGTTTGGGAAAAGCCATTAAGCCAAAAGCAACGCGCAAACAGTCACGATAAGCATCAATCTTTTTATAATGTACTAGAAGCGATCATTGAAGTAATTGAAAAACAGTTTAAGAATGCCATTGTTTTTGATATCCATTCCTATAATTACAAACGAATTGAGGTAGATACACCAACATTTAACATTGGATCTGGCCAAATAGATATTGAACGATGGGGAAATATTGTTAGTCAAATGGAGAAGCAACTCAACCTTATTGCTTTACCTAATCTAGATGTGAGAGCTGCCACTGATGAAGTATTTCATGGCAGAGGCTATTTGATCACTCATGTAAATGCTCATTTTGACAATACTTTAGTACTACCAATCGAAGTTAAGAAAATTTTTATGGATGAATCATCTGGCGATATTTATCCATTAGTTTTAGAAGAGCTTAAGGCAGGCTTTAAAAGTGCAATTAGTGAAACAGCGGCATTTTTTGTACGACGTTATGGAAAAAAGAAAAAAACTCAAAAAGCAGACATGCTTTCATCAACAATCAGTCCGGAAGTCACCTCCCTCGATAAAAAGCTTTATTCGCTTTGCAAGACGGTTGAAACACTAAATTTCATTAACCCTATAAATTTAGTTGCTCAACGTAATGCTTTTTTTAAAAACAGCTACATTTCTCCAAGCTTCAATTACAAACAACTTGATATTAATCCTTATAAATTTAGGGAGCAGCTTTACAAGTTAGCGGTTGACGACATCAACGATGCTGATATTCAGCAATTATATCGTCATGTGATCGACAATTTAGCGAGTAAAATTGATTTATTAACCACCATAGGAACAGATGATTTTGTCTACAATTCACTGAAATATTATGGCGAACCCAGCCATGTTGATATTGCTAATGCGCGTTTTTTGCTGCATTTAAATACTGAGCATGATGAAAATGGGACTATAGCCTTAAGTGCTGATGAAGCCATTAGTTATTTCAAAAAACAAGCTCAAGCTTGGGGATTAAATTGCAGAATTGAGAAATCGTCTAAAGTGGTTGCTAAAGCGATGGTAAATAACGAAAAAGCCTTATTGCTTATCAATAAAAATGCTTTATTTACCGAAAAAGAATTACATGCTTTTGCTTATCATGAGCTTGGTATTCATATGTTAACAACCATTAACGCGAAAAAGCATCCGCTTAAAGTGTTTAGTCTTGGTTTGACTGGTAATACACATACTCAAGAAGGGTTAGCACTTTATAGTGAATACTGCTCTGGCAGCTTAACGATCCAACGTTTAAAAACCATTGCTTTGCGTGTTATTGCCGTTAAGTACATGCTAGAGCATGGCGACTTTGTTAAAACCTATCATGCGCTTATGAGTGAATTTATGCTTGAAAAAGACTTTGCATTTACGCTCACTACACGTGTCTATCGAGGTGGGGGGTTCACTAAGGATTATCTTTATCTTAAAGGATTTCGAGATGTCATTAACTTAGCTAAAGTAAATTCAATAGACAATCTATTAGTCGGTAAAATAGGTGCTTTAGATTTTGAAATAACAAACGAAATAGTTGAACGAGGCATGATTGCTAAGCCCCAACCTTTATTTGATTTAACTTATAAATCATCAGGGGATGCTGTATTAGACTTCGTTATTGATTCGATTAAATAGTTTCAAGTTACAACAATATTAATCGGCTTCAAAAGCGACATCATTCAGACGCTTATATTTGAGATATTTCTGTACGCCAGTGGCCCCAACTCTGATAGCCATTATCAATAGCAGCTTCAAGATAAGTTAATGACATTATAGCCACCATAGCGGTCAAAGAGACTTTAAACCCAAACGATCTTTAACAGCAAGGTTACCTTATGACTTATGCTCACTAAGAGTCGACATTAATAGCGAGACTTAAAAGGACACGCTAGAAAAAATGGAAATAATTAGGTATTGATGAGCGCCACCTTAATGGGACGCTCAAGCATTTGGTTAATAGTTCGTTAATACCTTAAAAACTAATTACTCTCAACGATCGTAGGTATTGTCGTGAATGGCTTGATACCAAACTCAGGATAAACTTCACTTGGGAAATAAATTACGCCTCCTTTTGAAACCATCGACACAGTCTTGATAGCGCGAAGGTCTAAAATTGGGTCACCAGGCACTAAGAAAAAGTCAGCAAGTTTTCCAACTTCGATACTGCCAAGTTGATCACCATAACCTAAATAATTAGCCATATCATAAGAAGCTCTGCGCAACACTTCAGCGTTAGACATACCTATCCTTTTAAATAGTTCCAACTCTCTGTGTAGTTCAAAAGCTCCACCTAAATCGGTACCCGGAACGAGGAAAACACCCTTTTTATGCATCAATGCGAGTGTTTCAATAATTTTATCAAAAGCCAACCGGTAGGCATTATCCTCTTCTTGATCAGCAACATTTAATAAACCGACTTTAGCTTTTCTTTGAACACCGACGGGCATATTTTCGATATAATCTTTTGTGCCAATCCGAGTCTTACCATTTCTAGCCGTTAAGCCAAATTCATGAATGACAATGGTGGGATCAACAGCTATATTTTTTTCGACCATGGTGTTTAAGGTATTCTGTACTTTTTCGCTATTAAGATCCAAATCGACAAACCGTTTCATTCCCGTAATGCGATACAGTGTTCGGGTATCTTCATCTCGATCTAGCACCCAGCTGAGCATACCTTGGTTTATGTGGGTAATTTCGTCGTACCCTGCGGCAATCATATCATCGACAGTTGAGAATGCTGGAATATGTCCAGTTACTCGCATGCCGTGTTTCTTAGCAGCTTTCGCCATGGCTGGCACCCACTCACCATTAATAGAACTGTATATCTTGATTTGGAAGTAGCCGCCTTTTTCACCATACATATTCACAAGGTCAACGGCCTCTTGCTCAGTTGAAGCAATTTCACCAGTGGCATTTGAGAATTCACTTTTTCCTTCAATAAAGCCACTTTTAGTAATGCGCGGACCGATGATTTGATTGCTTTCAATTTTTTCGATTAAAGGGTCTAGTACTTCTATCTCATTACCCATGTCTCTTACAGAGGTTACGCCTGCCATCACATTAAGTAGGGCGTCGTTATCACTCATGTGGCCGTGCATTTCATATAATCCTGGAATTAATGTGCCGCCATTACCATCAATCATAATTTCTCCTTTTTTAGGAGTAATAACCAATGATTCGATAGCCGTAATTTTGTCTTTCTCAATCAGCACTGATTGAGAAGCAGTAAGCTGCATGCTAACTGGATCAAATATTCTGACATTGTTAATACGCACGGGGTTTTCATATTGATGTGTCGCTTTCTTCGCTATTTTTTCAAATCGACTTGCGTTCAAGCTAGCCGCTAAATCGCTCAAGATCTTATTTTGTTTTTCTAATCCTTCACGAATAATAACAGCGCGTGGCGACAAATAAGCAAGCATATGATGGTTCTTATCAAGTGCAATATAACTAGGATCGAGTTCAATGCCGTTGATTGCATAAATAGTCGCATTGACCATAACGCCTTTAATATCTCTCATCTCAACCTTTTCGACTTGAGTGAGTGTAAGTTCGCCAGAAGGTAATGCAGATAACGAATGACTTGTCTTTTCTAGCAAGGCTGTAGCGTATATGTAAAGTGCATACGGACTTGCATTTTGCGCTATGTATATCGCACTATTATCAAATTTGGCGCTTCCGCTTTCTGCTGAACTCTGCCAACTCGCCATATTATCTTGTAAGCTAAACTGTTCATCAACTTCATTCCCAAAAACCGTTTTTCCTGTAATGCGCCAATCAATTGGTAAACCAGTCTTAGATAACTTAAGAACTTCTTTGCTGCTAGCTCCACGGCCGTTATTACTATAAGAATAGTCAATATTGATGTTTTCAGCATTGCGATTAACTAACATTCCACCTACATCTGTACCACCTAATATTAATCTAAATTTTTCTTGATTGGGTAGTGGGACTGTTACTGTATTTACTGGTTCATAATGTTGAGAACATCCGAAGGTGGTTATCAGTGCGATGCCACAGATAAATGATTGGATAGTTTTCATCGGTTTGTGAATGTTCATGGCGATGTCTTTTATTATAACTGTTTGATTACGAAGAATAGACACTATAAGTGCTCTATGCAACTAAGTGGTATTAACCTAGCAAAATACAGCTAACGTATCTAAATGAAGGTTATTAATAGTCGTTTTGAACGACAGTAATGATCAGAAAGCAGACATTAGGAATATTAGCCAGTTTACTTCTCCTTTAACCAAGAAGACCTTAGCAGCCAAACATATCATGGAAGTTAAAATTAATTATCTAAGGATCACTAATGCCAAAATTGATCGCTTAGCAATCACTACAAATAGGACAATTAGTCTGTTTTTTCAAACTAAACTGTTGCCATTGATTCGATAAGCCATCAAACATATTCAGTTGATTAATATGTATCGCGTTGCCCGTTAAGAGCTTTATAGCTTGTAACGATTGCATACCTGCAACAATGGCTAATACCGGTCCAACTATCCCCACTGTTTGACAATTGTTCGTTGGGGCCTTTTCAGTGGCTGGGAATAAGCATTGATAACAAGCACTTTCTGGGTTTCTAGGATCTACCACTAATTGTTGACCATCAAAACCAGTCGCCGCACCAACTATTAATGGCGTTTTTTTTTCGACACATACTCGGTTCAATAAATAGCGGGTATTGATATTGTCAGTGCAATCAATCACGACATCAACTTGCTCAATATAATAATTAGCGAGCTCTGTATCAAGCATTTCATCAACCACTTCAATGGTAATTTCACTATTATGTTGCTGCAATTTTTCAGCGCCAACGTCTGCTTTATTATTACCAACATCTTGCTCACAGAATAAAATTTGTCGCTGTAAATTAGTAATGTCAACTTTGTCGCCATCAGCAAGAAACAAAGTTCCAACACCTGCTGCAGCGAGATACAAGCTCACCGGATTACCCAACCCACCCATTCCTACAATTAATACTTTTGCTTCTAGTAAAGCTAATTGGCCACTTTCACCAATTTTATTCAGCATTATTTGACGGCTATAACGTAGTTGTTCGTTTTGAGATAACATGAGCAGAATAATTTCCTATAAAATATTAGCGTAGTGAACGTACAGCATTGGCTTTAAATTGAATAAAAATACGTTGGCCCACCGTTAACGACAAACGCTTCGTAGACCAAGTGGTGATCGTAACAAAGAAGTTTTGCCCTGAGCAATTAACGGTTATCAACATTTGAGCGTTACGGCCATCAGTTGATCCTATTTTGCCAAGCACCGTTATTACGCCATGTAAATGATTAACGATAGAGCTTTCTATAGGTTCATGTAAAGTAATGCTAATATCACCTGCCGCAATAATACAGCGTACTTGCTTTTCCGTGTTAGGTTCATGATCACAAGCAATAAATATTTGCTGCTCACCTAAGGCTAAACTTGTTAAGCCGTACTCAGGTAAATGCTCTTTCACCGTTAGTGACAAACTGGTTTGGTGCAATATGTCATGATTGGTAGTCAGTTGATGAATAACGTGATGGATATCACCATGGTGACTTACTTTTCCTGCTGAAAGCACTAATAATTTATCAGCAAGCTGTTGAATTTCATTTAAAGAATGACTGACATATAACATGGGTAAATTTAGCGTTTGCTTCACTTTTGTAAGTAAAGCTAATAAGACAATTTTGTTTTTATCGTCGAGTGCGCTCAATGGCTCGTCAAGTAATAATAATCTTGGCTCAGCTAAGATTGCTCGCGCTAATGCTACACGCTGTTGCTCGCCACCTGAGAGTTGAGTAACAGCTTTATCGAGTAATTTATCAAGCTGTGTTAGCTCAACTATTTCTGAAAATTTTAGCACACTATTTTTATTACGTTTTTGTCCATAACGCAGATTTTCTTCAACACTCAAATGAGGGAACAAACGGCTATTTTGAAAAACTAAGCCTATATTGCGATCTTGTGCGGCAACAAAAAGTTTTGCTTCGCTATTTAATAATTCATCATTATTCAGTGATAATTTACCATTTGCTTGTTTTTCAAGTCCAGCAATCACTTTTAATAAGGTCGACTTACCTGAGCCTGAGTGGCCAAAAATTCCAGTAATACCAGTAAGCGATATTTTTTCATCAATGGATAATGAGAAATCGTCATGTTGAACGGTAAAGTTGAGGTTTAGTTCAGGCATTAGTTCAGGCATTAGTTCAGCCATTAGTTTACTCTTTTGGATTTAGTCTGGTTATTTTGGGCTGGACGATTAAGTAAATAAATCAACGATAATAAAACGAGAGAAGATATAACTAAGCTGATTGAAATAATATGAGCTTGGGCATAATCAAACGCTTCTACATGGTCAAATAAGGCGATTGAAAGCACACGGGTTTCACCGGGAATATTACCGCCAATCATCAGGACCACGCCAAACTCTCCTACCGTATGAGCAAAACCTAAACTGGCTGCAGTAATAAAACTCGCTTTGGTAATCGGTAATACAATCGTGAAAAAACGATCGAACGCGCTAGCGCCTAACATAGCTGCAGCTTCTAATAAGTCATCACCCAATTGTTCAAAGGCTTTTTGCAGCGGCTGGACAACAAACGGCAGTGAATATAAAACAGAACCAATAACAATGGCCGAAAAACTAAAAGCAAGCTGTTGACCTGTCGCTTGTTGCCAAAGTTGCCCAGGTAAATATTGCGGTGAAAATACCAATAATAAATAGAAACCTAGAACGGTAGGAGGTAAAACTAAAGGCAGAGCCACCAACGCCTCAATAAACACTTTTGCCCTACTTTGCATTTTGGCTAAATACCACGCCAGCGGTGTGCCAATTAACATCAGAATAATAGTGGTTAACCCCGCCATTTTTAGCGTAGTAATAAGTGCGAGAATATCAGGATGGGTATTATTCAATGGTATTCTCTTTGCTTTTATCTTTATTTTTTTCTTGACTCAATTTCATATATCCTGAATCAATAATAAACTGCTGACTTGTCTCACTCATTAAGAATGTAACAAATCGTTGGGCTTGTGGGATATTTTGACTTCGCTTTAAAATCAACAGCTGTTGTTCTATGGGCTGATATAAACGTGCAGGAATTATCACACCTTTCAGGTTATTGAGGATGAGTTGACTATTACTGACAATACCTAAGTTTACCGCTTGAGAACGTGTTTGCTGAAAAGTTTGACCAATATTAATACCCTGAATAAAACGTGTTTTATAACTATCCCACAATTGTAAATTTTCTAAAACTTGCTTAGCCGCCTTGCCATAAGGGGCAATTCTAGGATTAGCAATAGCAAGGCGTTGCTTGTTGTTTTTCAAGGCCGTAAATGGATCCGCAGCAATTTCATGTTTTGCAGACCAAAGCGCTAATTGTCCATAGGCATAGGTTTGTTGGCTACCGATTAAAACTAAATGTGCTTCAGTTAATAATTCTGGCCTTTCTCGGTCAGCCGATAAGAACAGGTCAAAAGCAGCGCCATGTTTAATTTGCAGGAACAAAGTACCGCTAGAGGCTGGAATGATAAGTGGGCTAGGGAATTTTATCTGCTTAGCGTTGTAACGCGCCAATAATTTTTTTAAGGTCGGTGCAAAATTCGAAGCAACCGCAATGCGCAAGGGCTTTTCATTTACGTTGTTGTCATCGAGACTTAACGTGTTTTTAGCCCTAACGTCAGTTGATGAAAAAAGCAGTAGCCCGAAAAATATAAAGCTAGCTAATGCACGAGTTAGCAATAAGCTCACCGCTATTTACTCCACGCCTGTGCTTTTTCTTTATCACTGGTTTTCGCTGCAAGCCATGATTCACCCAGTTCAGTGAGTTCTTTTTTCCAAAACGGTGCTTTTACTTTCAAGAAATCCATAATGAATTCGTTAGCGGCAAAGGCATCTTGACGATGTTTACTGGTTACGCCAACAAAAACAATTTGTTCACCAATGGCTAACTGACCTATACGGTGAATAACTTTTACGCGGCCAATATTCCAACGCTGTTTCGCTGTTTCAATAATTTCAGCTAACAGCTTTTCTGTCATGTCTGGGTAATGCTCAAGGAATAACCCTTTTACTTTTAGCCCTAAGTTATTATTGCGCACCCGTCCGCTGAAAGTCACTACTGCGCCATCTTCAACATTATCATTTTCTAAAAGATTAACTTCGAAGCCATGATCAAAATCTTCAACTTGAATGCTGATTTCTGCGTACTTATTTATGGTCGTATCTATTTTCACAAGTTTAACCACCGGTAACAGGAGGAAAGAAAGCGACTTCATCCCCCGATTTTACTGAAAAATCGCCCTGCACCATTTGATGATTAACCGCACAAAGTAATGAGTTGTTAGCTAAATAATTTTTCCAGTCGGCATCTTTTTCCCCCAAAGCGTCTTTGACTTGAGTAACCGTGCTCGCGTTATTAGCGCTGACTTCAGCACCGCCACAACCCAACTGTTCGCGTAGAGCGGCAAAAAATATGACTTTGATCATAGGTTATCCTTCATTCTTTTGATTCTGTAAAGCTTGCTCAGCTTTTGCTTGCCAAGAACCCGACTTACCACCTTCTTTGGTTATCACGCGAATACCATGAATTTCCATTAAAGGATCTGCCGCTTTGCACATATCAAACAAAGTTAAACAAGCAATAGAAACGGCGGTTAACGCCTCCATTTCAACACCCGTTTGTCCGGTAAGCTTACATAAACTTGTTACGTGTACTTGACCGTTTTCTTCGTCGATGGTGAAGTCTACTTTCACTTTCGTTAGCATTAACGGATGACAAAGCGGAATTAAGTCACTGCACTTTTTGGCCGCTTGAATACCGGCAATACGAGCAACAGAAAATACGTCACCCTTTTTATTATCGCCTTGGGTAATTAACGACAACGTGTGCGCCGACATTTGGATATAACCTTCTGCTTTAGCAGAACGCGATGTCATTGCTTTTTCAGTGACATCAACCATATTAGCTTCACCACGTTTATTTACATGGCTAAGGCTAGGCTTGTCTTGTTCTGTAGAATGGCTCATTAATCACGTGTCTCACAAAACTCAACTTCTGCCATTTTTAAATGCGGCACAAAATTACAAGGACGATGACTGGCATCAAGTTGTTCTTTAATCAGTTTATCCCAAGCCGTACGACAAGCATTGGTTGAACCTGGCACACACAAAATAACGGTGCTGTTTGCAATGCCACCAAAGGCACGCGACTGAATCGTTGATGTACCAATTTCATCGAGTGAAATTGCACGGAAAACCTCTCCAAAACCTTCGACATTTTTATCAAACAATGGCAATAGTGCTTCAGGCGTATTATCACGAGCAGTGAAACCAGTACCGCCAGTAGAAATTATCGCTTGCACACTATCGTCAGCGATCCACTTAGAAACAATCGCGCGTAGTTGGTAAACATCGTCTTTAACAATCACTTTATCGGCAAGCTTATGACCCGCTTCAGTTAAGCGTTCAACAAGCACTTGTCCTGAAGTATCGTTAGATTCATCACGGGTATCAGAAACAGTTAATACGGCAATTGATAAGGGAATAAAAGCGTTACCGCCATGTGAAGAGCTCATAAGTTGTCCTAAAGTTTATTAAAATCTTTGTTAATTGTTAAATTGATTGTTTAGTTTATTTTTCTGTGAAATCACACAAGGTTTTAAACACATTTCCTGCGCAACCTCTAAAGACTATAGCGCTGCTGTGCTTGTTGCCATTCTTCAGGTGTATTGCTATTAAATAGACACTGTGGCGACTTTAACGCTAAAGCTTGATGCGGCACTTGTGCCAACATCGAACGAATCGACGGACCATTTTTGTTCTTATCATTTTTTGCGTTCACAGTGTTTATATTTCCCTGCTGAAACTGCGCAAAGCTAGCTGTGAAAAATTGCTCAACAAAAGCATTATTGGGTAAATAAAGCGGAAGAAAATGATCCGTAAAGAAACAGGCCTTTTGGGTTAATTCACCTTTCATTTTTAACTGCTGCAACGTTTGCTTGGTCATTAACGGTAAATCTACCGGTAAAATAAGTAATGATTTTGGTTGGTATTTTTTAAAAACACTGTAAATACCGCCCATAGGGCCAAGCTCGGCAAATTTATCTGCAACATAATGTTCAGTGCAACCACCATCAACATGCCCACTGACAACAATGTTATTTATACCTATATTTTTCAGTAAATTTTTACTGTAACTAAGCATGTTTTCTTTGCCGCCAAGCTGCCCGTTAAAAGTAGAGCTATTGCGCATTAACAAGGCTTTATTAGACCCCATACGAGAAGACTTACCGCCAGCTAATACCACGCCTAAACAATCTTGATTCAAAAAAGAAGCGGTCATGCTCTCGTTTATATTAACTTTCATAATGAGCTGCCATATTCCTAACCATGTCCCTAACCATACTATCCGCCCAACATAGCCAGGTTTTTGGTGGCACCTGTCAGTTTGTCTTGCAGAAAATGTGTGGCTTTTTTATCCGTCATCATGGCGCGAATTTGTTCTTTTAACGGTTCAATATCGTCTTGCTGTAAGTATTCTTTCAAGGGTAAACCTTCTTCGGTAAACAAGCACAAATGCAATTTACCTAATGAGCTTACGCGTAAACGATTACAGGTATTACAAAAGTCTTTGCTATACGGCATGATCAAACCGATTTTACCTAGGTAATCAGGATGATAAAATTCTTGTGCGGGGCCTGCCGCTTTATCATTTATGACCGGTAACCAGCCATCGAGGATTAGATTTTGTTTAATGCGTGCGCCCTGTACATGCTGTGCATCAAAAAATTCTTGGTTATCACCCGTTTGCATTAGTTCAATAAAACGTAATGTCACCGGCGTTACTTTAAGCCAATCAAGAAAGGTTTTAATATCGTGACCATTATATTCACGCATTAAGACGGTATTAATTTTGATTGATGGACGACCATCGGCCAACGCCATATCAATACCTTTTAAAATATGCGGTAATTTATTATGACCTGTGATCGAGTGGAACATCCGTGGGTCAAGGCTATCAATACTGATATTAATCGCATCGATTCCTGCATCTAACCAGCTTTGTAAATGCTCAGGTAATTTATAGCCATTGGTGGTTATAGCGACTTTTTTAATACCAGGGGTTTGCTTACAAGCAGCAATAATTTCAGGTAAGTCTTTACGTAACGATGGTTCACCGCCAGTAATGCGAATTTTTTCTGTACCCATCTGCGCGAAAGCATTAGCAACACGTTTGATTTCATCATACGAAAGGAAATCACGATCGTTGTCGCATGAATAACCATCAGGCAAGCAATAGGTGCAACGAAAATTGCACACGTCAGTAATTGATAGGCGCAAGTAATAAAACTTGCGACCGAAGTTGTCTGTTAACATCTCACCTTTCCAAATGTAGGGAGGCTAACGCGTTTCCTTGTTAACCCTGGCGGTTAAAGCGATATTGCTGTAACCACGGCTTGAATAGCATTCCAAAAAAAGATTTAGCTAAAAAAGCTCGGCGAATAATTTTTAATTCTTTAACTATAGTAAACTATTTTCAAGATTTAAATACGGCTAGAATGTAAGTAATCTTGATGTGCATCAAGCAGTCATGATTAAAGCGTATTCTTTACAATGAATTTTACGTCATAATACATACACTCAAGCGGCACTAACTTACCGCATAAAAAACAAAAAAGAAGAGTTACCTATGGTTGATTGTTGTTCTGCTCCCGGATTATTACCTTTCGAACAAGCAATGGAAAAAATGTTATCCGCTATAAAGCCAATTTGCGAAACTGAATTTATCCCTTTATCACAAGGATTAAATCGTGTCTTAGCAAGCAATGTATCAAGTCCGTTAAATGTTCCACCACACAACAATTCTGCGATGGACGGTTATGCGTTTAGGTTAGCCAGCTTACAAGAAAAAAGCACCTTAACCATGGTAGGCCGTTCAATGGCTGGCGCACCTTTTCAAGGCTCATGTAATTTAGGTGAATGTATCCGTATTATGACGGGTGCAAAATTACCACCTTGTTGCGATACCGTAGAAATGCAGGAAAACTGCCAAGCAACTGAAAATAGCATTACTTTTTTAGAAGACCGGGAATTTAACGATAACATTCGTTTTTCTGGGGAAGATATTTCAATAAATCAGCAAGTATTTACCCAAGGTAAAAAGTTATCGGCTATCGACATTGGTATACTTGCCTCCTTAGGCGTACCTAACGTAAACGTTTTTCGTAAAATCACCGTAGCTGTATTGGCAACGGGCGATGAATTAAAATCCCCGGGAGAGACGCTCAATGAAGGTGATATTTTTGAGAGTAATAGCCATACGCTAATCGCAATGTTAACCAAACTTAATGTCACTGTTATTAACTTCGGTATTATAGCCGACGACGAAGAGGCAATACGCAATGCCTTCGAACAGGCAGATATTCAAGCAGATGTAGTTATTTCTTCAGGTGGTGTTTCGGTGGGTGAAGCTGACTACACAAAACTGATACTTGAACAGTTAGGTGAGATTGGCTTTTGGAAAATAGCCATGAAACCCGGTAAACCTTTTGCCTTTGGAAAATTACCCAACAGTTACTTTTTTGGTTTACCAGGCAACCCCGTTTCAGCATTAGTCACGGCACATCAATTAGCGGTTCCTGCATTGTTAAAATTACAAAATGCTCAACCGAAAAAATTACCTTTATTAAAAGTAAAAACGTCAACCCAATTAAACAAACGTCCCGGACGTATGGATTTTCAGCGCGCAATATTATCGACAAATGATCAAGGCGAAATGTTTGTTACCAGCACAGGTAGCCAAGGCTCTGGTATTTTAACCAGCATGTCTACTGCCAATTGTTATATTGTTTTACCTGCGAGCCAAGGAAAGGTTGCGGCAAATAAAATAGTGAATGTACAGTTATTTGATGACGTTATTCAGTAATATATTTATAAAATGAAAACAAAAATATATTGCCTACCCGGCACCATGTGCGACCAACGTTTATGGCAAGATTCTATTCAATACTTGCCTGAGAATATTGAGCTTATTCATATCGCTATTCCCATTCCCATGGGAAATAGTATTGATGAAATAGTCACTTCACTTGAGAGGAAACTACCCGAAGGAAAAATAAATTTAGCCGGATTTTCTTTAGGTGGTTATATCGCTACCGCTTATGCCTTGAAATTTCCGGAGCAAATTAATAAGTTACTCCTTATTTCTAATATGTCTTACTCCCTGCCAGAGAATGAATTAAAAGAGCGCAGTCGAACTATTTCGTATTTAAAAACTCATGGGTATTCTGGGATCCCAACAAAACGTATAACTGCCCTACTTGATTCGAGTAAACAGAACAGCTTTGAAATTATCAATTGCATTCGAGAAATGGATACTAGCCTCGGAAAAGAAACCCTCATTCACCAATTAACCGTGACGACTCAACGAGAAAACTTGTTAGTGAAACTCCCTACACTTTCAATACCTATAATGTTTTTAATTGGAGATAACGACTCACTGGTTAAGCTCTGTTGTATTGAAGCTATTTTGCCACAATCACCCCTGATTTCTTTATCCGTTCTTGCCAATACCGGTCATATGTTGCCGCTTGAGCAACCACAAATGTGCGCACTCAATATGAGCCATTTTTTTATAGAGTAATGATACCAATTCTACTTAGTTTCTTCCCGCTCAGCGATATTTAGAAGGTTTAGAGGCAAGGCATTGATTGATGAGAATGGTTATTCCCTTATCAAAATCAATAACGCAGCCTGTAAGGCTTTTAAACTCTCCCTTCGGGAGTTTCCCAGCGATTCGATAACTACAGAGAATTACTTTCATATAGAATAGCTATATACAAAATAATTCTATTTGTTCTCAAAACGCTGGGGAAATCTGAGAGGGAACTAACTAAGTAGACTTGGTATAAGTAAACAAGGTAAAATGGCGCATTATTTTTATGCCAAGGAATTTACGTTGAGCGAACTTAGTTTCTCCACTTTACAACTCAAGCCTGAGTTAATTCAAAATTTAGACTCTATGGGTTATCAACAGATGACCGATATACAAGCACAAAGCTTACCGACCATTATTTCTGG
>Ga0115005_10000684_pt1 | contig 26258 bp, 30 predicted proteins | sample ArcOceMetagenome_FD_87163 | JGI IMG/M metagenome (GOLD analysis project Ga0115005, IMG submission 87163) | Marine eukaryotic phytoplankton communities from Arctic Ocean - Arctic Ocean - Greenland ARC118M Metagenome | ecosystem: Environmental > Aquatic > Marine > Oceanic | place: Arctic Ocean...
AATATATACTAATGCCTTACCCCTCAACATTAGGGGGATTTAGCAATTAAGGTGTGATTTTGGGACGCAAAAATTTAGGGGGGGGGGTGGGAATATGCAGTCATTTTAAGTTGAACTCCCTCCCAGAAGCCCTGACTCCTGAGACTCTCCTGAGGCGCTTTTGAACACCCCCACCGTGCGAAAAAGATAAAAGACAAAAAAAGACATGCATGCTTTACACCATATTTCCCTTTACACGCCTGTTTATTCTAACAAACCAAAACCCTCCACGTAAAAGCTATTACAGGCCGTATTACAAGGTGATTCCTGTCTGCGGATGGACAGATAGTCTAACGAAGATAAATTCAGTAAATAAACTTTCAGGATGTGTCAATCGAGGCGTATTGGTTCTTGTATGCTACGAGCGATTTTGCCGTATTACAGGCTGGCCTCTTACAGGAGGCAGGCTCCGGCCAGGTCAGAAGGACTCACTCCTGACGCACTCTGTCTGCCCCCGGCACGGCCCGCTCGGAGGGCTTGCATGCAGGCGTCCCACGCAAACAAACACGAAAGACAGAAACGGCATTGAAAATGTCACAGAGTTTTTCAGTTTATGAAAAGTGAGAAGCATTTTCTCCCTCTATCTAGTAGGTAGAGCCTTGGTACGGTAGAGCCTGCTGGTGTCAACCTTCGTGACACCGATCTTCGGAGCAGAAGGACAAACACGAAAGACAGAAAATCGCATAGCCCAGTGGCTTTTCGTAGCTACATACCGGTACTGCAGCTTAGCCTCTTAGCTTTATCATTTTGGTTTCTTGCTTGCCGTTCACACTACAAGTATGATACTCGTACGAGACAAACGGCTAGTAGATCGAACTGTAGAATAAGATCATCGCACTGAAGAACATTATTCTTCATGATTCAACAGATCAAATTCAAAATTCAAAATGCGATAGACAAAAAGTGGGATTCTGAAATTCCCTCAATTTATTAAAATTAATTTCAAATTTTGCAATTTTTTAAAAACATCCTTCTTTTTAGCCCACGCGCAGATCATTCTTTCAAGCTTTTTGCAAGTCCCTTTTGACTTCCACTTCCACGGAATTAGTATTGTTCTCGTCTTCGGGTTTGGGCAGTGGATGCTGATCCAAAGGCATTTTCAAGACTAAGGCTTCTTTCACCAATGCAGCCAATTCATGTTACATATGTCATTTGAAATAGTTCCAGTCAAAAGATTGTCCACCCCTGCCCTGGCATGCCCGCCCGCCCGGAGGGCTGGCAGGGCGTCCCACGCAAACAAACCAAAAACAAACACGAAAGACAGAAAACGGCATTGAAAATGTGACAGAGTTTTTCAGTTTATGAAAAGTGAGAAGGGAAAATCCATGATTTGGATTTCCTCTCCCGCCTACGCCTACTTGTACTGTAGCCTCCTATGTACTACCGGTAGCCTATGTACTGTACCGTACCTGGTGTCAACCTTCGTGACACCGATCTTCGGAGCAGAAGGACAAACACGAAAGACAGAAAATCGCATAGTCCAGTGGCTTTTTGTAGCTAGCTTAGCTTAGCTTTATCATTTTGGTTTCTTGCTTGCCGTTCACACTACAAGTTCAAAGTATGATACTCGTACGAGACAAACGGCTAGTAGATCGAACTGTAGAATAAGATTATCGCACTGAAGACCATTATTCTTCATGATTCAACAGATCAAATTCGAAATGCGATAGACAAAAAGTGGGATTCATCTCAATTTCAAATTTTGTAATTTTTAAAAAACATTCTTCTTTTTTACTTTTGGAACTGAACTTTATCAGATTTTTAGCCCACGCGCAGATCATTCTTTCAAGCTTTTTGCAAGTCCCTTTTGACTTCCACGTCCACGGAATTAGTATTGTTCTCGTCTTCGGGTTTGGGCAGTGGATGCTGATCCAAAGGCATTTTCAAGAGTAAGGCTTCTTTCACCAATGCAGCCAATTCATCTTCTTTCTTTCCTTCTACTGATATAGGCTCATGCACATGTAAATGCAGCAATCCTTTTCCCTTTTGTACAGGAAAGAGTGCATTTGCGGGCATGACAGCATGCGTATTCGATATGCTGATTGGGACAATTGGCACTCCTGCCTTCACTGCCATACTAAAAATTCCTCCTTTAAATTCGTCAAGTCTACCGTCGTCGGAGCGCTTTCCCTCTGGAAATGCCATCAGAGACATTCCACTTTTAAGCCAACCGACTCCTTCTTTAAAGGTACGAAGCTGAGACCGTCTATCTTCTCTGTCGATCATAATGTGTTTACCCTGCATTTCGTTAAAAGGAACCAAATGAGTAAAGGATACTTTTGAATAATTACGTGATGTGATAAATGTTCGCGCATTCACTATTGAACTTACCCCTACAAGCTGTTGACCAATGCATGGAACACTTTTCAATTCACCCTTTGCGATAAATTTGAACACAGGATCTAGTATTGTGCAAAGAACAGGGATATCCAACCAACTAGCGTGATTGGCAACAAACAGGCATGCTCCCAAATCATTGTCTTCTTTTAATCTTTCAATATCACCACTTATAGTAGGGTAGCTATCCGTCAGGCTTAGCCATGCCTTGGCCCAAATTTTACCTGTCTTGTCGTAGAAAGCTCTATTTGTGTCAAGATCTTCAAAACTCTCGCACACTGCATTCGTGATGAACATTGCTAAGGACCAAATAGGATTCACCAAAAGTGAGACAAAAATGCAGTAGAAGCCCCAAGCATTGACCATCTTTTCTTTTGGTTCGCCTTCTTTCAGAGTCACTATCGGTGCGATCTCCTCTTTTGTCATAACACATGATTTGTCGAAACCAATCTCAGGACCATTCAACATTGAAGAAGAAAAAATCTTGGTTTGTCGGTTCGACATGAGCTTCGCTACTTCAGTTTGTGACGAAGAACTTGGGGCAAACGCATGCACAGAATTGTGCCCACTGCCAAGGAGCGTAAGGCATGCAAACGCCAACAGTTCCAAAAATCGGCTCTTCGATTCTTTCGACAAATACATATCTATGCCTTGTGTTTGCTAGTGTCGATTTTGGTTAGAATCCTTGATTAAGTCCAGAGAGGAGTAGATTCTTTATTAGTACTCTCGTATGATGGCTAGCGAAGTTGAAGAACGATCAACCACCACAAGGGTTCAACGTACTTTGACGCAAAGCAAAGAGTGTCCACGCGGCGGACACCACGCTGAGTAAAAACATCCCACCAACCCGGGGCAACGGGGGGTGAAATCGCCCCCTTTTCTAAATATCTACCCTATCGGGTTTACAGTTTGGCGGATTTTCAATTTTTTTTTTTAATTTTTTTTAATAAAACACAAATCTCAAATCTGAATTACGGGGGTCTATTTTGCATCGTACCAGTTTTGATGGCAATAAGATCCATCGACGAGCAATGGCACGGAAGTTTTTTCCAAGCCCAGTCTCCAGGGCTCTTGCATGCATTGGATAACTTCTTCAAATGCTTCTTCCGAAGTCTCCTCAGGACCTTCCAAAATGACCTCATCGTGGATTTGCATAAGTAAAATCCATCCAAGTTTCTTCAACTTCTCGCTGGAATTAATCTTTATCATTGCCATCATTGCAACATCAGCGGCTCCGCCTTGAATAGGTGTATTGATACTTGCACGTAACGAGTGACCTACCAACTTTTGATTTCTACCCATTGCATCGGGCAATTGACGGTATCTCCCCATCAATGTGCGCGTTATACCTTCCTTCTTGGCAGTTTCTTTTGTATTCTCTTGCCATGTCCGCACCTCAGGGCGCGAGTCGTACCAAGCTTGGAGCATATCTTCAGCCTCCTTAATACTTACACCCCAATCCTGGCTCAATCCATGTGCAGTCTTTCCGTAAGCGATTGAGAAATTTAATGTCTTGGCCTTTCTACGCTCTGACGCAAACTCATCTTTGAGCATTGGTTTCGGAGGTGCTCCGTTTGCATAGTCCCATTCTAACAAACATGATCCGTCTTCTACTGCCTTTTGGATATAATCAAACATTCCAAGCGCAGTTCTTGAATGGAAATCTCCACCTGCTGAGAATGCTTCAATCATTGATTGGCAATCAGTCATGCTAGCAAGAAGCCGCAATTCCAATTGTCCATAATCAGCGACAATCAAGTTGCTTCCAGGAGCGGCCTGGAATGATTTGCGAATCTTATATTTATCTTTTTCCAATGCGGGTTGATTTTGGAGATTTGGTTTGCGCGAAGATAATCGTCCAGTTTCTGTATTGAGATTTATCGAGCCATGAACTCGACTGTCGTGATCTGCAAGGGCCTGCAAGCTGGTGAGAAAATTTGCGATCATTGTATCAATTGAGCCAATAGCTGTAAGACTATATAATGCAACGCAAGCATCGTGGCCTTCCTCGCCACCGCCAAAGAATTTATACGCCGAGCCATAATTGGGAGGATCTGCGAATGGATCCCCTGCGAGACCTCTCAAAACATCAGCAGTACAGCTTGGGGCACCACCCGCAGTAAACTTTGTTGGTTTCATTCCGATGGATGTTACTGTGACGTCTACCCATTTTGATTCTAACTGAGATTTAGCCTTCAAGTCGCTCAAAATTTCCTGAAGTGTTCCACCATCACTTGCTGCTGCTTCCTCAAGTGCTTGTGTTATAGACCTGTAACCATCTGTCGAGCCTTCAGAAGTAGCAGAAAGTAATTCGAGTGCGAAAGCAACATCTTGCCTGATACGTTCAAGTAAGGTTTTTCGGTTGCCGCTTGTTGGCAAGCCCCTCGTAGCACATACATCCTTCAATTCAGCATCATCCATTGATTCGAAATCATCCTGATTCGCTACATTCTTCTCTTGGTCTACAGAAAGGAAATGTCCTCGAAGTCGTTCTTGAAGCTCCGTTTTTTTCCCTGAAACCTTCAATCCATATTCTTTACATAATGCCTTCAACTGGATCGCTTTCATAATATCGAATTCGTCGGGTTGTTTTTCTCCGTCGTTATTATTGCTAGATTCTGTCTTTTGAGCAGCGTCTCTCTCTTTGTACAACTCCTGTGCGTTATCTGGGATTTCTTCTCTGGGCACTTTGAACACTCGAACTTTTTCTGTTTTGAAATAAAATAATGAGAAAAAGGCTTGGATAATGCAGCCAAGGAAGGTTTAAGTTGACGAGGGTTTGGACGTACCTGTTGGAACCTTCGTTTTTGCATTAATTGCGCCACCAAATAGAAAAGTACCAAGCTGTGTAGAACTTGCTAGATTCATAGCCAGACCATCAATTCCGTTCATTGTTTTAGCCCATTTCCGGAAAGTTTCAACGTGTTCTTTTCTATCCTGTCTTGCTTGGACTTCTACACCTGCAAGATAATCTTTGGCATCTACTCTAATACCTCTTCGTTCCATGTCAGTGAGAACTTCGCCAAACAATCGCATGTGCATGTAGTAGTAGTCCCAGAGGTTCTTGCCTTTTATCTAAATTGCGATGATTTCGAAGGGTTAAAAAATGGAAAGGTTGACAAATATGGCGATTTGTTAGAGAAACCGGGCAATACTACTTACCCATTCCATTTCCTCCAGCATTTCGTGCAATGTCTCCCTCAACAACCATGTTCCTTCTGCGTCAAACGCAGAGTACACTATCCATTGGGCTCGGAATCGTGGGTCACGTTGTAGGACCTCAACAGGAGGAACATCCACTAAACTCCCAGCCGTCCCATCCTTTCTAAGTCTAGCGATACCAAAAAGCTCTTTCATCGGTTTCTTTCTCCTACCCAACAAGTCACCCGTCAACGCTTCTAAACTATACCCCATTCCAGCTCCATATTTTGCTCTAGATGTGTCCTGTAATCTCGCCATGTGCATTGTATCCCCCCCAAAACCCTTCACATCAATCCCCTCATTCCACATGACATGCCTATCAAAGCCATAATTATGCCAAACTGTCTGAAACCTTTCATCCTCAAAAAACTCCTTGAACTCTTGAAGGACTCCAAATGAGTCATCCAAATTATCAATCCACAACGCTGTCCCAGGACCATCCCCAAGTCCATAGTCAAAATCCGGTCCAGAATAAATGGAAGCACAGGTAACATACCCATTACCAACCGGGCCGACATTCTTCAAATCAATATCCATAACTTCCGTATCAGCAGCATGAAAAACTCGTTCCGATTCAGGAGACATGAGCCTTTCCATGACAATCTTCGCCTCCTCCACTGTTCTCACCATGGTAACGCCCGGTATAGTGATGGAAGATACATCAAAGTACCCCTCGTCACCAGCTTTAAGTTGTGCTTTGGCAAACAGTTCATTTTCTTTGGATGGATCCCTTCGACCAAAGTTTTTCGCCCAGCCGAGGGGATCGTCTGGGATCCAGTTTCCACCTGGTTTTGGTTTTGATCTTGGAATAAATTCAGATGAAGTTGTTGCTTTTGATTTTGATAGGCCTTTTCCTTCGTCTGGGGAATGATCTTCTGACAAAGCAAGTTGTTCTACTGGTGATGCGGAAGAGAACACCCTACACGTATGCCTATTGGAATTAAAATTTGTCCTATGCTCTTGTCTACGTTGTGAAGAGATTGCGTGGTGGTGTACAAATGCGGAAGAAATGGTTGCACGGTTTGATCTGAGAGCTGTTCTCGCAGCAGCAGTGGCTATATAGTTCCCAGCTGTTCGGCGCACATGTACAGCATTTGTTAACATGAACATGTTCGTCAAATTGAATAATTGCAATGAGAGGATTAATGAAAATGAAAAGTGAAGTTGATGACCTCTTTTAGAACGACAAGCAGCAGCAGCAGCAGCAGCGGGTCGTAAAACGGCTGGTGATACTGGTGGTACAATTATTCTAGTCCGTCTCAGTCGGGGGTTATCAGAATCCGATGGTGATGATGACAGGTGCAGTGACTTCATGCAGACAGCTGGTATGTATGATTTTCTGTCTTAATATTGCGTTCACGATGATATGGAGATGTGGGTGTGGAGTGCTGTGCTGTTTTATGGCATGCAGTTGCAGTACGTGTACGGTGGTCGGGTGTCAAGAAAATCTATCGAGAGGTTTGGTTGTATTCTTTAAGATGAGATGGGAGCTGTTGAAAAAAGGTATGTAATGTGGTGAGAGATACAAAACTAGCAATTGCGAGAGATGCCAAAGGGAAGTTTGTTGTGGGGTAACTGTGGGTGGTGGTGAATTTGCGCGCGCCAGACAGAGTCCCCGTGCGAAAGAACAGTTCGAAAAATCAAAAATCTTTCAAGGTGTCAGTTGCTTCTTTCAGGAAACAACGTGGTTCGGGCTTGGTTCGTAGACCTGTGCGACAACAAACAAAACATTGAGGAATGAATCAGGCCACAGGTTGTTCATAATTGCTCTGCTAGTAGCTCTGAACCATTCTCTTCGTAATTTTATAAGATTCCCTGTCAGATACAATGAGGTTTTCAATCGTTACTGTCGCGTGTGTAGTAAAATCAACATTAGCGTTCGCACCAATCAAAACCCAACACTCATGTCTACCTAGCACTTTGACGAGCACTGGTACATCTGTGACTCCTCCAACCCCTTCTACTCTCCAAATGGCAGGATTTGGAGGCGGAGGAGGAATGGGAGCTTCCAAAAAGAAAGGAAAGAAAGGAAACAAAACAAGTAAAACCGTCGTCTTGAAACCTAAAGCCCAATGGGACCGATATGCTGCACTGAAGAAAGCGTCAGCCGTCAAGGTTGCAGTTCGTGTTGCGAACGAGGGAGGTGATGCTGGGGAATGGTACGAGGTTGGAAAAGTTAAATCGGAAGGAGATGAATTTACTGAAATCGCTCTAATGGTTCAAAGAGGTGTAATTGCAGAGGTGAGTGCTCGTTCAACTTATTACATGTGTACATGTGATACTGTATTTTCAATTGAAAGTTGCGTTGCACCCAATGAATTATTTATCTAATGTCGATTCATAATTGCAAATTATGTCTACCTTCTACAGCACGCAAAGCGCTTATTTCCATTACAGGTAAAGATCTATATGAAATAGAAAAGTATTTATTTATGATGTATTACTTTTCCATGAATGCGAAACTCATTTCTTTCTTCCACTTTCAGTTTCGAATCAAAGACCAGGTAGAATGGGCATTTACATCAACCCCTACACCAGAACAAGAGGACTGGACTACAGTGGATAAAAGTGTGACAGCTGATGCTCCTGCTGGAATTGAGAAAAGGATTGGCTTCGAAGGGACGGCTGATGTTGGCACTGGATTTTACTGCCATTATCAGGATGGGAAACTCACAGACAGGTATGCTAAAGAAAAGAGTGCGGTTGAATAGGCTGGACTAGCAGATCATTCGTATTGGTATCGCAATTCTAATACTAATACTACAAATTTGAGGGTGCCACTACGTGTACGTAAAAGATATCTAATCTCTGGTCGTTTCAACAAAATCTATCTGCAAGTTTTTTTAAGTTGTCTACACTACACGTATGCAACTAATTAACATTCGTGCAACCCATTTCTGTATGGAACCTGTGAGTCAAATCTGGTATGTAATGTCTATTCACTGTGACTTTCACATGAACATGAATTTCTGGTCTTCCCCTTATCATTCCGTGAACCCTGTGTGTAAGAATACATTTTCCCTTCATTCGACAAATACTTTTAGTTTTGATAAGGTCGTTCGTTGTGTCTATATTTTTTCTCAGAATGAGAAAGATTATCCTGCAGACTAATCAGCATGACAGCATTGAGGCTTGTGGTACGTGTAAATAATACAGCTAATCAGCTTTTGCCACACCCCAATAATTATACTTCAAAACCTTTGGTCCCGGCGCCGAAATATACATTTCTTCAATGCTCTCAAACTCAAGAGAAGCTGCCTCGAAGAGAGCCGGGATATCCCGACCGCTATGGCAGCCTCCGGCTATTAATTTCCAAATTGGATCAATTCGTTTCTGCCATTTCTTAATACTTGGATCTGGTGCTTGGCCATGCTCAAGAAAATAGATTTTTCCGCCTGGGCGTAAGAGACGTTTTGCTTCTTGCAGAGCCTTTATGGGATCTGGTATTGTGCAAAGGGAATAAGTAACAACAACACTGTCAAAACTCTCATCTTTCAAAGGAATATTCTCGCCGGATATCCCAATGCGTTCTACTGGAATCGGACAGGCTGCTCGACGTGCCTCACTTCGTTTCCACATGTGGTCATCAGGATCGACTCCAACGATACGAGATACTTTGGCAGAGTCATAATAAGGAAGATTCAAGCCTGACCCGATGCCTAGTTCTAGCACCTCTCCGCTGGCGAAAGGAATTACTTTCTCTCTCTGTTCGATAAACGGTTTTAACCCGCATGCCATGTCCAGACAACACGGAAGGATGTGAGAACTGTAAAACATCCTAATTGCGATTAATTCTTGCGTTGCACTAGTTGATTATATCTGAACGATATGTGTGATTGATCATGAAGCTACTGTATTGGCGGTCATCGGTTGTTCTATCGCCTACCTATCGCTTGGTTCTACGCGCGTACGATTCCTTTACGAGTAAAAGTCCTTTGACTGACACCAAGAGTTTCAAACTGCATTTCAAGAAAAAGAGAGGGATGGGATTGGAAAGAGGAGGAAAGAACTTTGGCACTTCATGGCACGTGGCACGGCAGTGCTGTCTCATTCACATTCATTGAAACAGCTCATTCCTCATTCTGAATGATTCATTTCAAGAACACTCTTCTCTCTTTTCGTTATTCAGGCACAAGATCAATTCACCTGTAGTGACGGGGTAATACAGTCAGTAGAAAGAAGAAGCTTACTATGACATCATGGCGCCTCGAGTCAGCTCTACATGTAACATTGACATTGCACCTACAACAAACAAATTGAAATTTCGCACCACCACCATATTCCTCATAATACTATTGAGCTTTTCATCTTCAGAAGCATTTAAACTTCCTCATTCCAATCAAGCCACAAGATCAACTATACCTACCATGAACAATACTTCCAATCAAGATTTGTCAATTAGCAAGGCTATTGAATTTGAGGATTCATCATCATCTGCATCAACGTGCACGGATGATGCATCCTACATTCAGGATCTGACTGTAGTTGAGCCCCATGTAGGATATAAGAAAGTACTTGTCACTGGTATGTATCTTCCTAGTACATCGTCATTTGGAACGCATCATTTTTCCAAACCATCATATCATTCATTCACACTTGTTCTTCTTTATCTTTAGGTGGAGCTGGATTTATTGGCAGCCATGTAGCAGAATATCTTCTTGCTCGTGGAGACGATGTCGTCATTATTGACGAAGTCAATGACTACTACGATACATCTATTAAAGAAACCAATTTGAGCTTATTGCGAAAGAAATACACCCCTGATCGTGTTTCCATTTACAGAGGAGATATCTGTGACGAAGAACTCATGACGGAAATATTTGAAAAAGAGAAACCCGAATGGGTGTGTCATCTCGCTGCCAGGGCTGGCGTGCGGCCTAGCATCCAAGACCCCTTCGTCTACATCCACTCAAATATCAAAGGAACTACAATGTTGATGGAGTTGAGCCATCGATATGGTGTCAAAAACTTTGTTTTTGCATCGTCATCCTCAGTCTACGGAGGTTCGAAATCCACATTCTTCAGCGAGGAAGAGGTCGTGGATAATCCAGTTTCTCCATATGCTGCAACGAAGAAGGCATGTGAGCTGCTAGCATATACTTACCACCATCTTTACAACTTGAATGTCTCAGGGTTGCGTTTCTTCACCGTCTATGGAGATCGTGGTCGTCCAGATATGGCGCCATTCAAATTCATCGATAGAGTTAGTCGAGGCCTAGAAATCCAGCAATTTGGGGATGGGTCATCAAGCAGAGACTATACTTATATTAGTGATATTGTGGATGGAGTTGTTAGATCCATCGATAGACCATATCCATATGAAATTTTCAATCTTGGTAAAGGAAATGGTACGTCTTTAAAAGAATTCATTGGACTTGTACAGAAGCATACTGGCAAGAAAGCGACCATAAACGTATTGCCGAATCAACCAGGCGACGTACCCTATACTTGTGCTGATGTGAGGAAGGCCTCTAAGCTCCTTGGATACCATGCTAAGGTTTCGTTTGAAGAGGGCATTAGACGGACAGTGAAATGGTACAAGAGTGCAAATGAGAAGGACGAGCTGCAACTTTGTCCTGAAAGGCAAGCAAATGGGTTGGATCGGTCGCCATCGTTTGTTGTTGTAAGTCAATAATGACGGAAATGTATATTAAAATAGTCAGTATTCAAAAATAGAAACGTGCAGTACGTACCGGCGGTATCATATCAGCAAACTATGACTTCAAAAATATCTCATGTAAATATGTTACCAACAATTATGGAATAGGGATGAGATATATTACGTGTACGTGCAGTGTTTTTTCAAAAATAGAAATATGCAGTACATACCGCCGGTATCATAGCAGCAAAGTACGATTGCAAAAATATCTTACGGATAAATAAATATCTTACGAACAATTATGTGGTGTATGCTCGAAGTTGAATTTGGGAGAGTGGTGAGAGTGACAAAAACTCGCCCAACTGTTGACGGAAGAAAGGATTTCTTGGAGTATAACATTTTCATGTGGATCAGACGACGCCCTGCGCCGTCGTATTAAATTCTAATGTTGAAAACACGACGCTGCTGCGCTGACAATTCATTTTTTCTCTGGATGGCCTCACGGCGTTTCCTCCCTTCTTCGTTTTTACGCACTGAATAGACATCGTGGATTCTCTGCCCTCTTTTTTCCGGAGGAGGAAAAGAGCTCTTCTGTCGCATCTTCTTTTTCTTCTCTTTGAATCTTAGATTGAACAAGTGCTCGCGTTTGATCGTTTCGACCTTTTGGATGGCATCAATTTCCCTCCTCAACTGCTGCTGCTTTTTTCCATAAGTATGAAGGCGCTCAAATCTGAAATTATCTGTAACGGTAAAATCTGATGAGAAGAAGGTCTTTGAGGAGAGAGTAGAAGCATCACACATATTATTCCCGTGCGATACGTTTGAACTCTTGGTTGTTAAAATGTTCGTAACTTTCACTGCTTCTGAAGAGTCTTCTGAAATGGTGGTCATAGTTGCAGTATCGTCGGTGCTATTAGCCCCGATATGAACGTTCATATTGTCTGTTGTCACATTCTTGCTTGGCTCAGTAGTTTCATTTAGTGCATTAGATAATTGAGCACTGAAAATTCTGTGTTCCTTACTTTCAATATCCTTTGTTCCAACCCTCGTCATCTGAGACTGCACCGCTTTTCTCAAAGCATTAAGCAATTCAAGATTGGTCGCCGTCTTTACATGCTTTTGTGAAAATCGCATAGTATCCATGGTTAGCTCAGACTTGTCCGACATGCTTGCATTATTGAGATTCAGGGCCAAATCATGCATTGGTGGCTCTTCCTTCTCCTTAAAGATAGAATTGATCAATGCCAATGTCAATACTTCCTGAGATTTACTGTCAGCGTCTGTTGCAGAACATTTTCTTGAATGGCCAGATTCTATTTCTTCGGGTTCACTATAAGAGGGTCTCGTGGAGACAGCAGTAGATACAGTCTTGTCATCGTCGTTTAGAAATTCTTTCGTCGTGTTTGAATCGGCTCGTTTTCCCTTCTGGCTTTCATAGACTACTTCGTACCCGAATTCTTGATCACGAGAGTCCATGAAGTGATGTGTTTGTATACTGGAAAGCATAATTTAATAGATCTTTGCGCAGCTATAATTGTGACGGAGGTAATTTGTAACAATGGTTAAAGGGTTGATTTGTAAGAAACTATGTACATTATACCGGGGTATGTGTCACTTTGGTACGAACCAACCGATGGTGACACTCCGAAGAATATTTTTGGCGAAAATTGACTCTTTTGTACAATTGCCAATTCGATATCTGCGAACAATCTTGAGTTGGAAATGGAACATATTAGTTTCCATGACGAATAAAATGGTTGGGTATTGTAATAATGATTAAATAAAATGGTTGCAACAACATTGTGAGCGAGTGATACAAAACTAAGTTATTCTTGGCGCGGGGCCTACTCAAAACAACGTCAGTACGTCGTCTAGCACTTTTTGTCTGTTTTGCTCCAAAAACGATGAAAATTGAGTTGGGTAGTACCAAAGTGGTAGTATTGAGTATGTACACTTCGCTACGGCGTTCCGTGTTGGGTTGGGGATATTTCGAGACTCATTTCTGTTGAAGCCTTTCCACACTTTCTTCAACCAAGCTTCAACTACACGTAACAACTTTACTTTAACTAACAATAGAAACATGAGCACCCCCAACTCATCCGGCTCAGATTATGTCAGGCTTCCCGATTATCAGGAGGGACAGGACGAATATATCGAATCGGTGGAGAAGGCAAAGTTTCAGCGTGGATATAAAGCGGCCTGTGAAGATTTTCATGAGAAAGGTTTCATCACAGAACCATTTTAAGAACAGAAGTTGAAGTCCGCGTGTATGAGGACATGAACTCAGTAGATCCAGTGATCAAACCAGAAACAATGGTTGAAGACGGCGGGGGAAAGTTGAGGGCATTGGAAGAGAAACTTCCAGAGTGCAAGAAGATGAATTGTACTTTTCCGATAACAGGAAATAAAAATGCAAAATGGAATGCTCGTGAAAACATGGTTTAGAAAGTTTATCAAGGAGTAGTTGCACGGATCCATGAGGGTGAGGAACAATTTTGATTTTGTCGAGCTTGCTGCCGCTGTTTTCAGCACTCACATTTCATTCTTCAAAAGCCTCCCAAACCTTCAAAGCACAACTTCACGAAAAGGGAAAACAGATCTTGGAGTTGCAGGCCAAGGTTGTTGCTCTAGAAGCCCGGAAGAACAAAAGCTCTGCCCAAGTTGCTGACTCTGAACCTTTGCCACTTGACATTGGTGCTGGCCTCGGATGTGTCAAGGAGGGATCTGATGAAGACGGATCTGATGATGAGAACAACGTGCCTGATGATAACGGATCCGGATATGAGCTGCTGGAACAATTGAAAAATGACTTGTTCGATGGAGTGGTCAATGCTCTCGAAGATGCAATGTCTGCGACGACGGAATCCTTTAATGCTCTGCTCTGCATGCAAAAGGAATCTGAACAAAGGGCGCGAAAGTATCACGAAGAACAGTTGACGCAACAGCAGAATGAGTATGAAGCGCTTATGATCCATCAACAAAAATCAAGATTGACGTTACTTAAGCGCTGATTACTGAGTACCCTCTCTTACCTATTACCCACACAACTACAGTATGTATTGTATTGTAAAATAAACCACATATGACTGCAATTAGATTATGACTCTAGCATAAAATGCCAGCGCTGCCATGATGCATTGTACTAACGGCTTTCCAATCAAGGGCACATATTCACCAATGACAGCAACCTTTTCCGCAATAGGATACGTCGCAATATTCCACATGAATATTGGAGCCCGTAAAAGGTAGAGGGCCCATTTCATTTTCCTTTGACGCAGTTCTTCCTTTGTCGAGTCTGAGGATATATCAATATTGACATTCAGCCTTGACGGTGTTGGCGATTCAAAACCCTTTTGGGATAGTTATACCTTGATCTTCCGATTGAGCTTTTTTATAGTGTAACTATTAATCTTTGCGTTATTATCAATATTGACATTTCCCCGTTGCACCATTACCATTTTGGCCATCTTTGTAAGTTTGTGCGAGAGAAGATCCATGCAGAGTGACAATATCCAAGACTTGAGAGCATTCTTGTTCGAGAATCTTTGGTACCAAGGTCTGAACACTCAGTCTCGACAATAATTTCATGTTTCCCCTCTTTCACACCCCTTCATTTTCATCAAGTGATTTGTATCGGCTGATTTGAGGACGATAAACAATTCTGGATCTCCTTCGAATTCAAATCTAACAAGACTCTCCTCTTCATCCTATGTCTTAGCGACGTCGTTTTCAGCTTCTTTCGTTCTCTATCTTCCAAAAGATTACTTGTCTCTCTATTATCCTCATCGTTTTGCTCAATCAGTATGTGCTGATCTAAAAAATCTATTGTTCTCACCAGTGCGGGCCTGGTGCTATCTCCGGCAAATTCCGAAGTTATATGGCTATAATCGCTTTCTGAATCTTTTTCACTTTGACAACTTTGACAGTTTGGACATCTACATGTACACTACAACATGTGCGGGAACATCGTTGTTCCCATCCCAATCAGGGCATCCTCTAAATTGCATCATGATCTCACTGAAGCCCAGAGGCAAGTTGCACTTTCCACCAACGACTATTTGTATTTTGGGTGGTTGATAGGTCTATTGGTTAGGGAAACGAATCATTGAAATAATGTTCATACCCATCATCAACATTTGTAACTTCCTATCTACAGTCAAGTAGGCTTTCGAGATATCCTTGAAGTCATAACCACTGTAAAGACCATCTCCAATGTGAATATCACTGTCTTGGTATTCCTAGTTGTACGGACAAATGTGTGATTGTGATACCCGATCCTCACCTCGTGCACTACGATGCTCATGATGATAGGTGCATCATATTCATAATAATAATACACAAATCATATTCACCTTGTCCATTTGTTCCAACGCAGACCAATTTCGATTCAGCTCCCTATGTCGTGTGATGATACAGACAAACTTCTGCATTGGGTATGGGACATCCCTCAGCACCGGCATAGACGGTATCAGCAATGAAAATTTTGCCACGAAATGGGACAGTGGTATCATCACAGACAGTGGTATCATCACAAATACGCAAGGGCTCATCGAAACGCAAGTGCTTAACATGGAGTGTCCATCTGTACTGCATTGGTTTTGACAGTCATTGCACAAAAGAGTATGCTTGATGCCGAGTGACGACGTTTTCTCTAAGACAAACCGAACTTGAATAGCTACTCGTACACTGTCTTTCCCTTTCACAAATAGATGGTCCACATTAAAATGAATTTTAAACCTCCCGCTGCGCTGTCATCAGTCTGAATACTTCCTGCGCAAGTTTCACAGACGACATTTTCAAAATTACTTGATAAAAGTTGGTAACATACAGTGGCACCTTCAATTGAAAGGGTCCCAGCATTTGGCTTCGTCGTAGTAATCCCATCAATAGATGATTCCCACCGAATTGTATGTGACGAGCATGTCCTATCCGAAGCTGTCAAAGTATCAGTAAATTCTCTGGCATCAAAAGGTGAAGCGACCTTTCTACACAGCTTGGACGCAGTATCTACGAGTAAACATCCCCAACCTGCCGCTCGAAAAATTGCAGATTGTCTGACGATCCTATACCAGCTTCAATTTTTGTGCGGCATGGATCCGAAGAGGCATAATAGAAAGCAGCGACGAAAGTTGTAGATGTGTCACTATATTCAAGCAAGACCTCTTCGAGGGCTTTATCCCCTGCGAACGCATACACCACTTCACAGTATGAGTTATCTTGAAATGAGAATGAGGATCGTTTTGAGTGATGTTTAGGTCTAAGGGTCGGCATGTTCTTTCTTCGCTATTCATGTCACAGGAACAACCCGAACAAATGGAACAGAGGTAGAACGAGCAGGCACGATCCTTATTTCTATCAAGATATGCAAATGCAAGGCTGTACTTTGCCAATGGGGCTCCAAAATAATCCTCATCATATGACTCCAGCTCATATGATGTATGCATATCCTCCCGCTCGTTACAATGCTATACAATGGCAGCAAGGCTGTCCATATTCGTATCATTACCCTAACAGTACGAGTTGTGCAGACAATATAGAATACGAAGTGTGCTTTCTCATCAAGGGCGTGACCTCATTCTTCAAAAAGGTTTTTGGTATAGACAAGAAAAAAGAGTTGTTTGAACCAAGCCCTCAGAGAAACCAAAGTGTTTGCTATCCTGAACCTGAAAGGCATCATCCACATCAGTTCCAGTAGAACGATATTGCACCTGGTCCTCCAATAGGATCTTTGATTCCGTCGATTTATAATAAACCCAATTCTTATATATATATACAGCAAGTATACAGCAACTTTATTATTTGAACGAACCACTCATTTGCTTCAATACTCATCGCTTCGAAATGGCGATCCACTCCCGTATAGAATCTCGACGCCATCACCTTCGGTCCCAGCATTCAATAGAATATGATTACCTTTCTCGGAACTGCCGTCGCCCACAGAAGCTTCCCTCCAGAGGACTGTCCGCATCCGAATCACTCAATAACGCCAACACCCCCTAGCGAAAACCAAGAGCGGTGTACTCTGGTGAACAACGCACCTCGTAGCTCTCTTGACTCCATTCACCAAATTTCACCTCCCAACCTGTCCATTGAATTCTACTCCTTCCCACCAACACAAATTTTTTATATTCTGTATTTGACAACGTGTTCTTTTTCATACGCCTGTTGAATGTAGCCCTTGTACCAATCACTTTTGAAACTTGGTGCTTAGATGAAATAAATTCTTTTACCTCACGGTTGTCCACTTTTTGTTGTTGTTTTCCAAGTACATGTCCAAACACTTCTTCTGGTAAGTCGAAAGTTTTTCCATCATTTCTTCGAATTGATCGCTCATCATTTCAAACGTTTTCATACACGATACATTACCCGATTCCGTCATTCTACGCATATATGCCTTTTGAGCCTTAGCTCCGCCACCATTCTTTACTCCCACTTTCGCTTTGGCGTTCGATGCACTCGCCATTGCAACGTTAGAACGATTGAACTCATGCTTCATCCTACATTCCTCAATTCTTTCCTCAGAAAGATTTCTAGTGTCGCCACTCAGATACTTGTGGTGATAATCACCAGAGGTATAAATTGCATTCATCTTTGCAACGTTAGAACGATTGAACTCATGTTCTCAACCTACATTCCTCAATTCTTTCCTCAGAAAGATTTCCAGTGTCGCCACTCAGAAACATGTGATAATCACCAGAGGTATAAACTTCATTCATCTTTGCAACGTTAGAACGATTGAACTCATGTTCTCAACCTACATTCCTCAATTCTTTCCTCAGAAAGATTTCCAGTGTTACCACTCAGAAACATGTGATAATCACCAGAGGTATAAATTTCATTCGAGTGATAGTAAATCAATGAATCCATCCAAGGTACGTGTACTTGCGCCTCTTGATGTAGCATTTCTCATGATTGTGCAGAACATCGGAAACTGTTTTTACAACAGTACACTCTGGAGCAGCATCATCACCAGAAATTGTTCGACGACATGCAGAATAAAATTGGTTCCACACCCACACGTATGCATTTATAAATTTCCCCGGATTGCTCAAACATTCTGGATGAGGAGTTTGCTTCAACCCTGTAACTTCGAACAGACTAGGACAACCAATTGTTTTGAGTTGATTCTTTACACCAACCGAACCTGCAAAGAAAAATTCAGGGCAGAAAGGTGCAAGTGTTTCCTTCAAATACGTTTCCCATTCTAACTGAAAATCCTTGTATGCTTTATTTCCGGCGATACACTCGAACTCTGTCAATGTCGCTATTGGTACTGCACAAACCTACTACACACCATCTACACGCGTACAAATGTTGAGAAGAATCTGAATTCCACACGTCGACACGAAAATCCTCTTCCAGATCTCCAGTACTGATGCGTATAAAGTGAGATTTACCGTCTTACCCTACAAGCCTTCCAGATATTTCTCCGAAACCTCCACACAAACATGGGGCTTCAATAGTGCAAGGTGAATAGTAGTTGGCATCATATCATTTGTCATCATAATTGTATAGAGCAACCAGGATATGTGTAACCAGAATATGTGTAACCAGGATATGTGTCTTGGGAGCAATATTCTTGATGGACGAAATCCCAGTCTCCGATCCAAACTGGCTTGCGCTCTTGAACAATTATTGGTTCCGATTGTGTCATACAGACCACCATGATCATCACAGGAACCAGTGCTCACCATTGTCTAAGGAGGTATCGCATCATCAACAAAATCACCGACGTTTAACCATTCGTCATCAATGAATTCTTCTGTAGTCACTCTCATATTTGAGGCATCTGTCATATCAACAAGAATCCGGAGACGATCATCTGTTTCCTGTCTGTCTGTATAGAACTTGGCGCTGGAAATAATTCAAGAAGCGCCCCCTACACGTACCAGAAATATGCATGGTATCGGTTTGTGTAATATTCGAGAAGGGCGAGCGAAAGAAAATACAGGGTGAGTACACGTAGTCATTCCATACATATTGAATATGAGAGCATGATTCAAATGTTAATTTCATCTAAACTGAAACATTTTTGAACTCACAGCTTCATCATCACGGAACAATTCGAGTGGACGACAGACCGAGACCACAGACAAAGGCTGAGAATCACTGTCTAGAAATAAATCTAGAGGGAAATACATGTACGTGTAGCTGGATATGTTGTCATGGCACTTCCCGGAAATAAATGCCAAATATTTGATTGTAGACAATCCGCTACACAAAAATCACATTCCTAGAGGGAATTACGTGTACGTGTAGCTGTATATGTTGTCATGCCACTTCCCGGAAACAACGTTTTGAGATGATAATGACTGTATTGGTACAAGCAGTCAGTAGTAGCGAGGTAGCGAGCTCGCTGCTTGTACGAAGTTATACAAAAGGAAATTACTTGATCCCTTCTGTATCATGTTCAATGCGGCTGACTCGTTTGGCGAAAGAGTCGAGTCCTGCCTCTGAGGTGCAAGAATAGTAAAGTCAAATAAAGTTCTATGAAACTGTGGCTTGATGTGTACGTGCAAGGTACGTGTATGCCAATCTGCATGCAAATATGTTTAGCTTGACAAAATGTAAAATATTTGAATGTTTTCCTTCTCTCATGGTTACACAAATTAGAAAATTACAATCAAGATGGCCACTTTGAACTTTCAAAAATGGCTGCTGATTGCCTGATATCCTCGCTAACTCCCTCTCCTCCTCGTCGGTGCGATCGAGAAAGTTGCATTCTTTGATATCATTCTTGGAAGATAACAACACCAAAAACACTGAGCATCTGCACAATCCTAGAAGGTACTGTACACGTACGTACGTACAGAAAGATGAATTCAATCCCTATTCAATGATTTGTGCATCGTTCGAAAATCGCTATGCAAGAACTTCAAAAACAATCTTTCCCCTTGTCCTTCTACTCTTGAGAAGCTCGAAAGCCTCTTGCAGCCCTTCATCATCAAATGTCATAATATTCGTCAGAGGTCGAGCACCAATTCTATCCAGCAATTCAACCACAAGCTCCAAATCTGCAGTATTTGAATTCATCAAAATAATGCTTTCATTCTCCTTCTCCCTCCCAGCCAAGGCCCTCAACCATTTCTTGACGGGGCCATTCAATGCTGTATATTCTCCAATCACCCGATTACGATTATGATTGCCATTTTCTTGTTCATCTCGTCTCAGCAAATCCATGGATTTATCCCAATAATCTTCCCCACCACCACTATTAGTCGCTACATCGTACACGCAGTCAAATTTCCCACTATTCTCAAAAAAGAACGATTCGAGCTCAGATTGGTTGGTATAATCCACAACTTCAGTGGCACCATGTTGGCGAACAAATTCGTCATTCTTTCCGGAACAAATGGCCACGATTCTTGAGACACCTAGTGCTTTGCACAGTTGCAATCCAGCCACCCCGCATCCTCCACTCGCACCAATAATCAGTACAGATTTCTGCTCCACCTTTTTTCCATTTCCATGGACATTGGATTTCGAATCTAAATCTAAATCAACAATGTTACCCTTTCGGAGGCATTGGAGAGCACTCTGATATGCAATCGGAAGCGCTGCACACTCGACAGCCTTCCATCCCTTTGGTGCCTTGGCGATTCTATCTGACTTTGCAATTGTGTATTCAGCAATGGAACCTTGTGCCGCTGTTCCAAACACGACATCCCCAACCTCAAAGTTGTCGTTGACATTGGATCCAATTTCAGTAATGGTTCCGCAGAAGTCATTACCGATGATGGGACCCAGTGCCGCGCGGGGCAGTTTGTAATCAACGGGGTTGATGGCTGCGGCGTTGACTTTGACAAGGACATCCTTTTGGTGAGTGCTGCTGCTGGGTTGGAATGCGGGTGTGGGGAGTTCTTGGGAGAATGCAAATGTGTATCCCAGGATTCCCTTTCTGATTGCTGCTCTCATTGTATTATTGTTTTGGGTGGTACAGTAGTTAACAGTTAACAGTGTTGTTGTGTGTTGTGATTTTTTAATTTATGACACAAATTCAAAATGTTCCTAACATAGTTTTCAAAAATGAGGGGTGAAAAGTTTAAGTTCAAACCCTCTCTCATGACTGTTTTAGAAATATTACAGCACATTATACGATAAAATGAGGTGGAACTTTGTGAGGTATTGAAAATTTCGAATCAATGGCCCCTCCTTTTGAAAGCGGGGGAGTGCAAAATTTCAATCTCACGTAGAAAACTCGTAGGATGCAGTATGTTTCAACTAGACAGTCCGTTTTTGTAAAATAAAAAGGGAGAAACGAAACGGCGATCAAAAGACCACCCACACTCCATAAAACAATAATTCACCCCGCACCCCACCTCTAAACCATCATTCACCCCACCCACCGCATAATAGCACCCCACCTCTAAACCATCATCATCGCGCCAGCTTTTCAGCAAATTCGAAATAATAGTTTCCATCATCCCGTGCAGTATCATACCGTACCGATTAAGCCAAGTTGAGATAGAGAGATAACTATCTACACCATGTCGGAAGAAATGGATCCCAATCCTAATATCGGTACCGAACATGACCATCACCATGATCAGCAGCAGCAGGAGCCGCATCACGATCACACCATTCCAGTGCCTGCACATCAGCTGCCTGTAGAACATCAACATCAGCAGCATGAGCATGAGCATGAGCATGATCATGATCATGTGGAGCATCAACAGCACGAACCCGTGGATGTCGGAGTAGACCTCCTAAATGTCAATGGTGCCATGATTACCCTCGAAGGAACAGAAGTGGACCATATTGCCAACATGGACAACATGGACGCTGCCGAACCCGTCAATGTCAATGTCAATGTGGATGGACATGTGGATGGACATGTGAATATGCCTGTAGCAGGTCAGGTACAACCCGTGCAGCAGGTGCCAGTGGAGGTTCCCATGAATGTCAATGTACCCGAACCGAATCCCGTATCTGTGCCCGCTCCCGTGGAGGTTCCCATGCATGAACAGCATCAACTTCAGCACCAGCATCAACACCAGCATCTTGCTGATCATCCTCCTGCTGATCATCCTGCTCTGATTCCTCATCATGATGTCAATAATGCTGTCAACGTTAATGCTGTCCATCATCAACATCAACATCAACATGCGCAGGCTCATCATCAACATCACGTCATGCAGGGTGTCGAAGTCCATCAACATCAACATCAACAGCACCAAGTGCAACACCAGCATCAGCATCAGCAGCATCAGCATCAGATGCATGTTCATCATGATGGAGCCCAAGTAGAAGTCCAACACGAACAAGTACCGCAGCATGAACACCAAGTACAACATCATGAACAAGTCCAGCAGCATCTTACACACGAACAAGTCCAAATGCAGCACCAACACCATGAACAAGTCCAAATGCAACACCAACATCAGCACCATGAACAAGCCCAAGTACAAGTCCACCAACATCATCCACACGAACAAGTTCAAGTGCACCACGAGCATCAGCATCAACACCAACACCAACACCAACACCAACATCCGCATCAACAACAACCCGTTCCTGCGAATGCACCAGTCCAACCAGTTGAAATGTCATGGCATGACTTTTTCATCGAACTCCAATCCCACTCGAATCGTTTCGGAACTCTTGACATTGAACCCGGTTCCAATGCTGCGTTGGAAGAATGGGTTGCAGAACAAAGGACCTTGTATGAGGAAGATCAAAAGGGTCATGCGACTAGTTTGACAGCGGAGAGGAAGTTATTGTTGGATGCCCTGGGGTTTGAATGGGAGCATCAGCAAGATGTGAATGTGAGTGGGCAGGTTGGTATACTTGTAGGTCAGCAGGCCGATAAGGAGATGCATGATGCTGGTACTGTTGCAGGAGCTGATGCAGGTATTGTTGCAGGTGCAGGAGCTGGTGAGGAAGCTACTGCCGAACAGGGAGATGCTGGACAACTTGCCCAACAGCAACATCAGCAAATGCAGGAGGAACATGCTCACGATCCAAACTCCGCTGCAGCCCTCGAAGCGGAGATTCAGGATGTAGCAACCTTCAACGCACGTCTTGGTCAACTCCAGCAATTCAAGGAGGTGCACGGACACCCTAATATTCCGCATGAATACAAGGAAGATGAGGATCTTGGAAAATGGGCTACGGAGCAGCGTGATTTGTATGGTAAAGGGTCATTGTCGCAGGATCGTGTGGATGCTCTTGTTGCCATGGGGTTTGATCTTCAGTTGGATGGTAAGGTGCCATTTTTTACGTTTGATGATAGGATTCAGCAGTTGGTAGAGTATAAGGAGGTCCATGGCGATATTATGATTCCTAGAAAGTGTGATCCATCACTTCAAGGGTGAGTTATTTATTTATTTTTGGGTCTTTTATCATTTTTATAATATTATTGCACTTGGACCTTTTTATCATTGCTCATGCGTTACGTGTACCTTGCACAAATATACCTTCCCTGATACAGACTTGGAGAATGGCTCCATATTCAAAAACGTCTCATTCATCGCATCGAACGCGGCGATCAAACTGTCCTGACCGAAGATCGATTGAAAATCCTCCTCGACGACCTCGCAATCGACATGAGCACCTTTGACAGCGAAGAACGCGGCGGGCCCGCCTCGAGGGAATTGACTGAAGAAGAAAAAGAATCCAACCGCGCTTCCAAATGGGATGAGAAATACCATGAATTGAAGCAGTATAAGGCCATGAATGGTCATACGAATGTCCCTAGGCGTTCCAAACGAGATCCTAGCAAGGATGCACTCGGTGAATGGGTGCACTTTCAAAGGCGTCAGCATCGTAATCTCCTCACGTGCAAGAATTCCACCATGTCCATTGGAAGGAAAAAGACCTTGGACCACATCGATTTCCAGTGGACGCGCACAGTTGGTCCCAGTACTACCACGCGTAATGGAACTACTTACAGTACGGACATCAAGGAGGCCGTAGATGCGCAGATTAAATCTATTTCTTCAACTGAAAATCCCGAGAGTTGGAATGAGAGGTTTGCGGAATTCCAAGCCTATGTACAAAATCATGGAAATGGTAATGTGCCAAAGAACTTTCGTGAGAATCCTTTTCTTGGAAGGTGGGTCACTCGTCAGCGAGACATGTACAATGTCTGGAGGCCTACATTGGAGAACCCAGATTTGCACATTCAGCAGGATGGAGAGGACGTGAATGCCTTCTCGAAGGACAAATATGATAAACTCGCCGCTGCAGGATTTGTCTTTGAAAAGCCTATGCCCGCCATCGAAGCTGATGGTGTAGCTATTGACGAAGAGGATGAGGAGGAGGAACCTGTAGTGGAGGACACCGTTGACGATGTCGAGATTTTCATTGGTTACGATGATTTTGTGCCGTCTCATATTCAAGCTTTGCACGTGCCTCCCGCCCAAGCCGCCGAATCTGTTCCTGTCATGCCCACGCTCGAGCAACAAGTGGCCGAAACCGAGCCTGCGCCAGTGACAGCAGCCGAAGAGCCAAAGCAGGAAATGGAGCTGAACGAATCAGAGGTTCACGCCATTTTGGAGGGAAAGGAAGAACAAGAACACCAACATCATCACCCCATGGAACACGTGCACGAGGTGCCCATGCCGGAAATAGCCAATCAAGAAGAACAGGTCAATGTGGATATGCAGAATGTCGAGCTCAATAATGTGCAGCACATGCAGGAACAGGAGTCTCAAATGCAAGTACAAGTAGAACAACCTATTATCCAGCATCAAGTGTTGACCACAGAATCTGCCCACCCTGACATCCCTGTTATCGTCCCACGAAGGATGACTACAAGAGTGAGAGTGGATTGGGAAGAACGCGTCCTTGAGCTCATCCAATTCAAATTGCGCAAGCATCATTGCAATGTACCAGCGAAGTGGAAGCCTAATCCAGATCTCGCTGATTGGGTTTGGAGGCAACGTGCACAGTACCGTCGCTACCGCCAGAACCAGCCAAGTTCTCTCAATGCTACTCGTATCACCAAACTAGCTGACCTTGGTTTTGAATTTGTAGCACTTGACCACCATGGGCTCCCAATCAATGAGATTGATTCCAAATTATACTCATCAAATGATTTGAACAAGATCCAACCGACTTCAAAGAAAAATACTAAACGAAAGGGGACGCCCAAGAGTCGTTTCAAGGAAGGCAAATGGCTTGAATCACTCGCAAAGGTTGTAAAGTACAAGGAAGATACTGGCAACTGCAATGTACCCCGTAAATGGAAGAAAGATCCAACATTAGGAGAGTGGGTTCATTTCCAAAGACGGCAATTTCGACTCAGGCAACTTAATAGACGTAATCATATGACGGACGAGAGAATCCGTAAATTGGAAGCCATTGGATTTGAGTGGACACGTGGTACAAACAGTCAACCATCCTATATTCGTCTCTATGAGCAGAATAAGGAGTTGGCTGCACATACTGGCCTTACAGCAAATGAAAATCACGTGGCTGAAGCTGCCGCCATGAGCTCATCTGAAGTGCCAGCTGATGTAACACAAATCGCGGTCATGGATGGTGAAGAACAAGTGAAGGCAGCAGAAATTGCGGCTGTTGTAGAAGAACAACTTAATAACCCAGCTGAAGGTGAAATGCAACAAGTTGCAAATCAGCAACAGCAGATTGATGATCATCAGACTCATGAACAACAGCATTATGCACATCATGAGGAACATCAACATCTTCTTGTTGCAGATCATGAACAGCAGCATCATGAAGTTGTTGACGGTCAACATCATGAAGGTGTAGTGGGCCACGAAGAACTTCACCACTATAACCAGCAGGTCGAAGAGCATCAGCATCATATGGAAGAACCGATTCAAGACGAGACCATGCATGAGGCACATGTGTAAAGATGCGAAGACGCCAGGGGACGAAATCATACTTGTAGTTGGTGTTTGATGTCATATATGTTTAAAAAAAATTAAAATCAATCAACTTCTTTCAATTTATACTGTAAGGTAACGCTGCTAGTAGTAAGCAATCAAACATTTGTAATCCTTGTACATACACTTGCTCGTACCAAATGATTCTCTGGCGAACTTCTGCTTCTTTGAGATCAAACGACATGATTATTCTCTAACCTTTGCTTCCTTGAGATCAAACGACATGAAAT
>Ga0115005_10000685_pt1 | contig 26255 bp, 5 predicted proteins | sample ArcOceMetagenome_FD_87163 | JGI IMG/M metagenome (GOLD analysis project Ga0115005, IMG submission 87163) | Marine eukaryotic phytoplankton communities from Arctic Ocean - Arctic Ocean - Greenland ARC118M Metagenome | ecosystem: Environmental > Aquatic > Marine > Oceanic | place: Arctic Ocean...
GCAGCCCGGTAGCTCGTCAGGCTCATAACCTGAAGGTCGTAGGTTCAAATCCTACTCCCGCAACCAATCTAGAATAAATAATAACAACACACTAAACGCCTCCTTCGGGAGGTTGTTTGCGTTTGGACGTCAGCCGTGTCCGGCTATTGTCCGGTTTGCTCGGCTCCGCCGAAGGCAGTTTCCTCTGACAATGCCGATTAAGGGGATACTCAAGGTCTGGCAAAAGGCTGGCATCGCTTTTATGTAGAAATTCTGATAAATTTTTAGCATATTGGGACGGATAGTCCGTTAGCAGATAATTAAGGGTAAAAATGGCCAAGCAACTAATGATTTATGAGCGCGCAGTACCGATTTCTTCCGAGAGCCACCGCGACTGGTCCGTCAAGATGGGATCCGACTACAAGTTTTCAAGTGGGGTCAATTCTGTACCACTTTTAGCCGCAGAGTTTTTGGCCGCTGCACAGGACTATGCTATCGTTTTTGCAGGAAATGGTGCTGATTTGGTCCCAACTGTAATACTCGGTATTAGGGACAACGAAAACAGCCAGGTGGCCACCGATGGCAGCTGGCTTGGGTCCTACGTTCCAGCATTTTTGCGACGCTATCCGTTCATTTTTTCTCAGTCACAAGATGAAAAGAACTTTGTACTTTGCATTGATGAGGAGTTTGACGGTTTCAATCAAGCTGGAAAGGGTGAGCGCCTTTTCGATAGCGACGGCGAACGCACGGCATTTTTGCAAAATAAATTGGCATTTGTAACAGAATACCAATCACTGTTCGAACGAACGTCTGCTTTTTGCAAGCGGCTGAAAGAAAATAATTTATTGGAAGAAGCGCACGCACATTTCAACTTGGTGGATGGGAAATCAGCGTCATTGAGCGGTTTTTTCAGGATAAATCGTGAGAAGTTGAAAGCGCTGCCTTCAGAGACCCTCACTCAGATGTTGCAATCCGATGAATTGGAGCTGTGTTATGCGCATCTTTTCTCACTAGGAAACTTGACGTCGATGGCGCAAAAAAACGGTGCTTCGGACGGAATTCATATCGCTGAAAAAAAGAAACGGGCCAAGCCGGGCAAAGACTAATTGATAGCGGCGGAAATGCTTCCTTGATTTGTCTGCGTGGCAAGCGTGCAGACACATGAAGTTGGTAGTGCTATAATTCACATTTTGTTCTTTGTGGTGACGAATGCCTTATCTATGAACCCAATCTGGAATTTTGCAAGAAATGGCATCTGTTAAACGGGATCATTTCTAAGGTTCTGGTGGGCAGAAGGCTCACTCTGCTCCATCAGTGCTTTGTCGCCGTCATCGAACCTGCTCCTTTCCAAATTCAGTTGATCGACTTGTCATTAGCAAGCCTCGATGCGCTGGTGAGTGCGAGCCTTCCCCACGGAAACGGCGAAAGTTCTTCTCAAACGTTACCATATACTTTTGAAACGACGCAAAATGGTAAGGTAGTCTGACCTGGAGGGGGGCCTTTATGCATAACGAAAGCCCAAGGCACGCGATAAGGTTTTTGATACAATTAACGCTAATTTTATTGCGTCGTAACCCGTTATGACCGATGCCCCAAAGTACTCGTTGTCAGCGATCGCCATTTCAAGGACTTCATGTCTAGTTAAGCCCTTGAATACGAGTGGTTTCACCTCAGGGCTTGACGCAAACATGACATAATTTTCTTGATAATATCAATTTTTTAGTTCAACTTTGCCAAACGTTAATTGATCTACGATTGAAGGAGGTTTGGTCAATGCAAAAGAAATCATGGGCCTACTCCAAACTGATCAAAGAATCTTTTTGCAGAATCGACAGAGGTGACGGGGTTCTACTTGCAGCGCTCGTGCCCAGTATGTCTGAAGAGTTAGAGGTGTGAGTCACCATATTTCTAATGCTCAGATGTTAATTATTGGATCGATCAACGTCGCATTGAAATCGAATGTTCAGATTGCCAATTGCTATCGGTGCCCTGATGGTAAACACCTTTATTATTGGGCGATGTTTGGAAGGTAACGAGGCAGTTGAAGAACATGCTGACTCATTTCATCCAGTTTAAACTTACCTAAGGGGACTTCAACTTGCTTCGATTTAATGTCACCAACGCCAGATATTTCAGCACCTTGTTTGCGGTTGCTAGCATGATATCAGTGGGATTTGTGGGGCCTCTTTTGTCCCAGTCGGTTGCAACGCCCCAAACACTTGAATCGGCGGAGTTGGATGCATCCCCAACAATTGTTACCGATGGGTTTCGATCAGCTAAATTCGGAATGGATATAGATGCGGTTCGCTCTGCGATCGCTGCTGACTTTGGGATAGAGGAAAGTGCCGTTCAGGCCTCCGAGAATGCTGTTGAGCGTACGCAAGTTTTAACAGTTGCAGTTCCAGACCTGATCCCTGAAGGCGGCATCGCCCAAGTCTCATATGTCTTCGGATATTTGTCCAAGCAATTGATCCAAGTGGGTGCAACTTGGAGCGATAAAACTGATCCCGAAATGACACCAAAGCTCCTTTATGACAACAGCAATGTGTTGCGCAGTTATTTCATGGAGCAATCCTACGCACTGGATTCGGTTCGGTCGAACGCAGTCCTTCCCAACGGTATCTTGATATTCCGGGGTGCAGACGCATTGGAAAGGGCAACTCTGTTGCTGCTGCAAGGAATCTATGCGACCGCTGACGATGGGAGCAACGTGTTGACCCCCGCCAGCCTAGATTTGCTCTATTCGGCTGACCCGAACGAGCCGGATATATTCAGCCTTCCCAAAGGAAATTTCTGATGTCTAAGCGTTTACGCTACAAAAGGCCGGTGAGATTTCCGTCGGAGTTTTATTCATTTGTAGCCGATTTCACTAATGGCACTCAACCGGGTTGCCGATCTTTGACATCACATTTGCGTTTGGGAGCAAGTAAGTTTGCTTTTGCGGCACTTGCGGCTGTCGCCAGTCCTGTAGGTGTCTGGGCGCAGGATGCGTCAGTCTCGGCCAATAATATTGTTACTGACGGTAGGACGATGACAACGGTTTCTGTAAACGGAAATCAGACGGGTATCACCACGAGTACGATCGTGAAAAATACTGGCTATAACTCATTTTTGAATTTCGAACAGGTCGCGGATACGACGGTCAATTTGTATTTGCCCGACGCGACAAGCAATCTTGTCAATATTGTGCGTGATGGCCCTGTTGTGATCGACGGGATTCTCAACTCTTATAAGGACGGCCAGATAGGTGGTAACGTCTTTTTCTCAGACTCGCACGGTTTCATTGTGGGTCAATCCGGCGTCGTAAATGTAGGCTCTCTCACCGTTAACACGCCGACAGATCAGTTCCTTGATTCAGTCATCGGTGCGGACGGCACGATCAACGAGATTGCAGCCAGCAAGCTAATGCGTGGCGAGATACCTATTTCGGCAGACGGTTCAATCATCATCTCTGGACAGATTAATGCCCAAAACGGCATTACACTTGATGGCCAAAACGTAACATTGACGGGTGCGAATAGCACGCAGGTTACTGCAGATGAACTCACGCAGCGCCAGCGTTTTCAAGCCACTGTTAATGCGACAGGACTGGTCGAAGGTGGCGCGATGGTAAGCAGCAATGGCGTCATTTCTATTGTCGCCGCTGGTAGCGCTTCAGTCAGTGGTCGCGTCAATGTCGGTGCGGATACAAATGGGCGGGGCGGCAGTATCAATGTCACTTCGGGCGTGGATATCACGCTGGCCCCGACGGCTGAACTGAGTGCCAACGGCGAAGGTGCGTCTGGCATTGGCGGCACGATTGTCGTCTATGCGGGAAGTTCGTTGTTCGCCCAAACAGGTGCGATGGTGTCGGCACATGGTGCCGGGACTGGCGCTGGTGGCTTTATCGAGCTCAGCGGAAAATACGTCGAGATCGGTTCGGTAAATATCGATCTTATGTCCGATTTTGGTCTCGGTGGTACGTTCCTGATCGACCCAGACGATGTGAACATCACCGCTGCTTCGTCAATTTTGAACGCTGGTGTTAACACCCAGATTCTGGCCAATAATTCAATCACGATCGAGAATGGTGGTAGCATTGACACCACACTTTTGGGAGGCGTTTCGGGTGACATAACTCTGACTGCCCCTACCATCAACGTCGCAAACGGCGGTATCCTGAACGCCTCTGCTGTCGGTGGTGGAACCGCAGGTACGGTGAGCCTTATCGCGACGAAAGGTAATGGTGGCACTGCTCAAATCACTGTTGCTGGTGAGATCACAGGCGGCGACGTCAACTTGATCGCGACTGCGACCGCTGCGCCATTGACGATTATCGCCTCTTTGCCCACTGCTGATGCGTCGGTCGTGATCAACGGCGGCAAAATCGTGGTCTCTGGTGCGTTGGCGGTTACGGCGACGGCTTCGACGGCGGCAGTGGCCGCGAGTTTGCCTGTCGGTGTCGTTGTGACAAACGTGACAGCTGCCGTAGATGTGATGGGTAATGCGATTATCGAAGCAGCTTCGGCCGATCTATCATCGTCGGCGACGGCTGTCAGTATCATTGCAACGCAATCATTGGCTCCAGCCAACTCAAGCGTCGATGGCGCTGTTGCTGTTTCAACGGTGAACAGCTCCGCCACCACGCATATCGGAGACGCCGCAGAGCTTACAATTACGGACAACGTAAGCCTTAGCGCGACCAACACAGTTATAAGCCATGCTGATGCGATCCCAATCGCCGTAGCTTTCGGTGCAAGCGTCGCGGTCAGTGTTGTGACCGCCACAACCGCTGCAACAATCGACGGTATGGGCTATATCAGCGCAAATAGCCTGTCACTAGATACCACAACTGCGACTGACATCGTGGCGAACGCTTCTGCAGCCGCAGGAGGTGCGACTGCACCGCATGCAGGCAGTGAAGCCTCCAACTATCTTAATGATGCAAAATATCAGTCGGCTGCGAGCACATCCGAAGGCCAAGTTTCTGTCGTAGGTGCCTTTGCTCTGTCCGATCTGACCTCAACGACCACTGCGACCGTGAATTCGGGCAAAGCTTCGGACATCACAGGCATCGCGTCTATCAATACTCTGACGTCAAATACTGTAAATGTAACGGCGGACGGCTCAGCGCTTGATTCTGACGTGGGTGTGGGTGTTGCTGTTGGCATCAATCTCGCCAAAGTCCAAAATAATGCGACGTTGGCTGGTCAAGGCATCTCTGCCGGCAGTCTTGCTGTGACTGCCAGAATGAACTCTGCGGCTGCGGGCACTAACAGTTTCATTACCAATGCGACCTCAGGCGCAGGCGGAACCAGTGTCGGAGTCGCAGGTTCGCTCGCGGTAAACTTGATCGATACGCAAAGCCTTGCGACAATTTCCGCCACCGCACCGGTTGGAATCAATGGAGGTTCGATCACCATTAGTGCCGAGGACGAATCCGTCTCCACGGCGACTGCTGTTCCTGACACCACTGGTGCCACGGGCGACGTGGGCGTCGGAGCATCAGTTGCGATTAATATTGTGGCAAACCGCACGACTGCGATCGTCTCGAACGGCACCTCCATAACTACCCCAGGGTCAGTGACGCTTTCAGCTGATTCCGTTCACGCGATCACTACAACAGCTGAGGCAGGGTCAAGTGGCGGGATTTCGATCACGCCTGCGCTCGCACTTTCGCTTGTGAACAACGTCACAACAGCACAACTTGGCACAGGCACTACAGCGCAGCAATCTGCGGGCGATATCAATATCTTGGCTAGCCAACAGGCAACAGAAACGACCACAGCTTCGGGTGCTGCGGCGGGAAGCGATGCGGCCATTGGTGCAGCCGTTTCCATCGCCCTTATTGATGACACTGTGTCGGCGACTACCCTTCGGGACCTGAACGCAGCAAATGATATAACTTTGCGTAGTTGGGGTGCCTCGCTAAGTACGCTTGAGGCTACTGCGAGCGCCTCTGGCAGCGAGGCTGCAGACTCGAGCGGTGATGCGCAGGCAGGGCAAGACAGCGATGTCGATGGCACAGTTACCAGTAATTTGACTCATGCTTCGGACCAACAGAACACTGCAGGTGTCGGCGATATAGATCAGCAGACGGCCAGTTCCGATGGCGCGGCGGCTGATAGCGGACGCTCTGCCTCGACTGGCGAAGGCAAGGTTACTGTAGCTGCTGCTGTTGGCGTAAATGTTCAGAATGCGACTGTTTCCGCAGGTGTCCCTGATGGTAGAAGCATTACTGCAGGTGGCGCACTAATAGTTGCGACTTCAAGCAATATCACTGGGGCGATAACCACTGACGGATCCGCCGCAGGCGAAAACCCTGCCGCTGTAGGTATCGGCGCCGCTGTGTCTGTGAACGTAGTACACGCCAAAAATGATGCTACGATTGGTAATAGTTCCGTCAACGCGGATTCAGTCAATGTTACGGCGATTAAGCTAGATGTGGCTAAACTTGTTGCGGGCGTTTCTGCCGATGCTGTTGGAGATACTTATCTTTCCAGCGCGAAATCAGGTGCGGGCGGCAGTAATGTTGGACTTGCCGGCTCTCTAGCGTTGAACCTTGTTGATACGCAAAGCCAAGCCACCATCGCGGGCGGCGCTACGGTTACGCTGGTCGGTGGCGATCTGTTGTTGAACAGTGACAATCAGACGTCGACCACGGCTTCCGCACTTCCAGATGAAACAGGTGCTGCGGGCGGCGATGTAGGTATTGGCGCATCAGTTGCAATTAACATCCTTGGGAACCGCTCAACCGCCAATTTGGGCGATGAAGCGGTGCTTACAGGCGTTGACGAGGTCACCCTGTCGGCTAGCGCGATTCACGAAATTACGACTGAAGCAGAAGCTGGGTCTGAGGGTGGTGTTTCGATCACTCCCGTCGTTGCACTGTCTATGATCAACAACACAACCACAGCGTCACTCGGCACATTGGCGGCTGGCATGACATCGACTGGTGCCGTTACGATCAGTGCGATTCAACAGGCCACGACGACGACCACGGCTAAAGGTCAAGCAGCTGGCGGCACGGCCGCGATCGGCGCGGCTTTGGCACTTAATCTTGTCAACGATAAGGTCATTGCGACCACGAACCGCGACATCACCGCGGGTGGAGATGTTACACTTTCTGCAGCGGGAGCATCTCTTGGTACGCTTCTCGCTGAAGCGAGTGCGTCTGGTGGCGCACCAGCAGATGACAATGGTGATGCCGAAGCGGGCCAGGATGGCACTGTTGACGATACTGTCGATGGTCAGTTTAGCAGTGCGCAAAGTCAGCAAACAGCATCTGGTGTTGGCGATGATGATCAGCAAGGCGAAACGGGTTCAGCCGCGTCTGAAGACCACTCGGCTGAAACTTCTGAGGGTAAAGTTACAGTTGCTGCGGCCGTAGCGGTCAACATCCAGAAATCCACTGTGTCTGCCAGCGTGCAGAACACCGTGAACATTAGCTCGCCTACTGGCACGTTAAATATCCTGACTGCTAGCAATACCGATGCCAGCGTAACCACCAATGCTTCGGCAGTTGGCGAAGAAGGTGCACAGGCTCAGGTTGGCATTGGTGCCGCAGTCTCTGTGAACGTTGTCCGCTCCGCCAACGATGCCACACTTGGCGCGGGTACCCACGACGTTAACGGCGTAAACATCTCGGCCAACAAGTTGGATGTTGCCGCACTCGCTTCAAACCCAGCCAGCACAGCAACACGCAGCGATACATATCTTTCGAGCGCGACATCCGGCGCGGGCGGTACTAAAGTTGGTATCGCAGGCTCTCTTGGTATGAATATAGTTGATACACACAGTGTAGCCAGCATTGCAGATGGTGCCAGCGTCACGCTAAGTGGAGATGTTACGATCTCCGCCGATAACCAGACGAAAACAACCGCAACGGCTCTTCCTGTTGAAGGTACCGCAGGTGGAACTGTTGGCATTGGCGCTTCGGCTGCTATCAACATCCTTGGCAATCGTGCGATCGCCAAGATCGGCAACAATGTTACTCTGACAAATGCCAATAATCTGACTGTTTCGGCTAGCGCCGTTCACGATATCACAACGAAGGCTGAGGCAGGCGCCTCGGGCGGCGTTTCGATCGTTCCTGTCCTCGCGCTGGCTCTCGTAACTAACACTGCAAGCGCTACAATTGGTAGTAATGCCAGTACGTTGGTTGTTAACAATACCGTTAAAGTCACGGTGGAACAGGACGCGACTGAAACAACAAATGCCTCCGCCACGGCAGCCGGGGACAAAGTAGCCGTTGGCATAGCGCTTTCCCTTGCATTGGTCACCGATAAGGTTGTCGTTTCGACTGACCGTTCAATTACTGCGACCGAAGGAAATGTAACGTTTAGTGCTTCTGGAATCTCTACAGGATCATTGACGGTTACTGCGGGCGCAGCAGGCGCAGCAGAAGCCGATGAGAACGATGAATCCACTGATGGCGGCGGCGACGTCGATACCAAGGTCTCGGATCAGTTTGGTTTTGCTTCTAAAATACAGACAGACAGCAACGTAGGCGACACGGAACAAAAATCAGATACAACAGCTACTTCCGGTCAGGACCACTCGGCAGGGACAAGTGAAGGCAAACTCTCCGTTGCGGCTGCAGTGGGCGTAAATGTTGTTACGTCCTCTGTCAGCGCTAAGATGACGGACGGCAAGGATATTACCGCAGGCGGCCATCTAACGGTGATCGCCGCCAACGGAACCAGCGGATCAGTGACATCTGACGCTAGTGCCTCCGGAACACAAGTTTCCATCGGAGCGGCCGCGTCGGTTAACGCGATCACATCAACCAACACCGCGCGCCTCGGAGCTGCGACTTACACAGCCAACGGCGTCACGGTATCTGCACTCAAAGCCACGCCACCGAATACACCGCACGTTGACAGTTTCATCACCTCGGCCAAGTCTGGCGCAGGTGGCACGAAAGTCGGTATTGCGGGTGCTTTGGCGCTGAACTTGATCAATTCCTCAAGCGTAGCTGCAATTTCCAGTACCTCAATTGTAAACGCGGGCACTGGCGCATCGATTATCTCAGCAGACCAACAGATGATAGCAACCGCGAGTGCTGCGCCTCTGGACGACAGTGCCACAAGCGGTGGCAAAGTCGGCATAGGCGCGTCGGTTGCTCTGAATTTGATTACGAGCACTTCGACAGCACAAATCGAAGACGGCGCGATCTTTAACAACGGAGCAGGCATTTCTGTTCTAGCCAATTCTGACGTGTCGACAGTTACTGTAGCTAAAGCGGGTTCCGAAGGTGGCATCGCCATCGACGCTGTAGTCGCACTGGCCCTTCTGGACATAACGACGACCGCGCGTATCGGTACAGGCAACGCAATCGAGACAGCAGGTGCCGTCACTATCACCGCGACCGGCGCTGGTGAAAACACAGCGACGGGTACAGGCGAAGCCGCAGGCGGTAAAGTCGGCGTTGGTGCAGCTGTTGCGGTTATCGCAGGCGGTGGCGACCGTTCCACTGATATTTTAGATACATCTGTGACGTCAGCAGTTCTTGCACGTGATCTTACAGCAAGCGCGCTTACGATCTCTGCGTCTTCTGCTCGTAGCTACGAAGCCTACGCCACCGCAAGTTCGGGCGGCGGCAAGGATATGACCGATCAGGAAGCTGCTGACTCTAAATCCGAAAGCACGAATAACCTCGAAGAAAACAAAAATTACCAACAAGGGACCGGCACGCCTGACCAAAACGCAGAGGGCACTTCAGGAACTAAAGGCGGAAATAAGGTTGCTGTAGCTGCTGCTGTCGGCGTTGCCGCCGCGCAAGATCTCGTCAGTGCAACGTTGGAAGATGTAACCGTTACGTTGACCAACGATTTGATCATTTCTGCTACCAACGACGTTGACATTATGACCCGAGGCGATGGAACCGCATCTGGTGCGAAAGTTGGCGTCGCTGTTGGTGTCGCGCTCAGCATTTCTAATAATACGGCCAATGCAAGCATCGCGGATGGTGCCACTATCGCCAGCGCGGGCGTAATCACTGTGAATGCGGATACAAGTAAGAATATGTCCCATGAAGTCGGCAAGACTGATTTCTTGAATGGCCTCTCAGCTATCGCTTTTGCTGGTGCATCATCCAGCAAAGTTAGCGTTGCGGGTGCTTTGGCTGTCGATGTGTCCAACATGACGGCCTCTGCGACGATCGGCGATAACGTCACCATTGGCAACGTGAGCCGTGTCGGTGCCGTCAATGTTACTGCCGATAATTCAAGCCGTATGAGCGCTAAAGCGACGAGCTACGCTGTTTCGACCGGTAAAGTCGGTGTTGGCGCATCCATTGCTGTCATCGTTTCCGAAAATGAATACGAAGCGAACGTTGGCGCGGGGACTTCGATTAGGTCTGAGGGTGTTACTGTTTCAGCTGCGAATGCTAAGATCGACCCAACTGAGACGTTCTCGTTCACGGACCTTGAGTCCTTCCAAGGCGATGTGGTCAACAAGCCGCTGTTCAGCACGGGCAATTATTATACAGAAGCTATCGGTGGTTCGGGGTCTCCCAAAGTCGCTGTTCAAGGCTCGTTTGCTGTTATGGTATTCTCAGATACCATGTCTGCCGCCGTTGGGAAGAGCTTGAATTCTCCTGCAATCACCGCAGTAACGTCTGTAGACTCTAACGGTAAGAACGTCACAGTTTCTGCAAGCAATGCAGTGGCTGCGAGAGCACTATCCGGAGCGGTTGCGTTGAGCGGTAAAGTTGGTGTTGGTGTTTCCAGCTCCGTTATCGTCAACGAAAGTAATACGACTGCTGAACTTGGGACAAATGCACGTTTGACTGCCGCAGGCTTAGTCAAAATTGATGCAGATGGTTCACAAGAAATTGACGTCATCAGTGTCAGCGCCGCTGGTGCGAGCACCGTCGGTGTCGCAGGTGTTGCATCTGTACTTATTTCTAAGAATGACGTGCAAGCATTGGTCGGATCTGGCGCGCAAATCGCCGCGACAGGTAACGTATCGATCACTGCCGACAACGACTTTGACAACCTGAGTGTGGCGGGCGGCCTTGGTGTCGGCAACAGCGCAGGGATCGGGGCAGCGGCTATTGTCGTGACGGTTAACAACATAACACGTGCAGCTCTTGCTGATGGGACGTCTACTGCAAACGGTGTAAGTATTTCTGACGTGGGTGCGCTGAACATTGCTGCGAATGCGACTGAATCTGGTGATGCATACGCTGTCGCTGGCGGTGCTGCTCCTGGCTCCGTGGGCGTTGGTGCCGGTGCTGCTATCTTTATCATAGATACAACAACCGAAGCGTTGGTTGGCAACTTTGCTGAAATCGGCCAGTCTAGTGCAGCTGGAGATGTCTCGATCACCGCGCAGGATGATACGACACTCTTTACCTTCCCTGGTGCAGCCGGGCTTGGCGGATCTGTTGGCGCCGGCGCAGCCGTTGGTGTTGGTATCATCACCAAAACTGTATCGGCCAAAATTGGTAGTGACGCAAAGGCTACGGGCAGCGATGTTTTGGTTGAAGCTTTGAGTGGTGAGGCGGTCAATGTTATAGCTGTCAGCGCGGGCGTCGGTGGAAGTGCCGGCCTGGCAGGTGCGGTCGCAGTTTACACGATCGAGAACAATACGACTTCAAGCATTGGCGCAAGAGCCGAAGTGTTCGCTGCGCGCAATGTGGCCGTATTGGCAAACGACTTCGCATCGGTAGATTCACTTGTTGGCTCTGTCGGAGCAGGCGGCAGCGCCGGTATCGGTGCCTCCGTCGGGATTGTGATCATTGACAACAAGACGTATGCATCCGTCGCAGATGGAGCGAAAGTTACAGCGCTCGGAGCTGGCACAGGTGTCGATTATGTATCTGATTTCAATGTAACTTTCTCAGCCTTGTCCGACAGCTTTAAAGGTGCCGGACTGCCGGATTGGGATGCTTCAGGCGGCTTGACTGCAAGCAATGCAACCGCGAATAACGCTGACAGTAAAGTGGGCCTGACGGCATCTGATGCTCGCGACGTGGGTCTTTCACTGCTTACGAAAACACGCAATTCCGAAACATTCACTCAGACGGCGAATGGTGTTGTTGTCAACGCGGCAGCGTCTAATTCTATCCGCTCACTGGAAATCGGTTTCGGTGGAGGCGGCAGCGCCGCGATCGCGCTTTCCGGCAACGTACCCGTTATCACGGCAGACACGCGCGCGACGATCGGTGCAGCTCAGATTAATAAAATGGCCGGCGTAGCAGATGCACGCCAAAGCATCATTGTCGCTGCGACAAGCGACATCTACAATATGGGTATCGCGGGCGCTGCTGCAATTGGCGGCGGCGTTGGAGCGGGTGCGGGTGTGACCGTAACAGTGGTAGAAAACACCACCAAAGCGACAGTCGCAACCGGTGCAGATATGAAAGCCGAGCGTGACGTTAACGTCACAGCACTTTCTAAAGCTGACTTTGTATCGTTCTCGGCAGCAGCGGCCGGCGGCGGCAGCGTCGCACTTGCTGGTGGTGTCGGTGTGGTTTCCCTGACAAGCACGACGACAGCACAACTCGGCGGTAAGACAGTTGCAGGTGGCAACGTCGAAGTTCTCGCGGACGATCAAACACGCGTAGCGTCCATGGCCGGCTCAGTCTCCGTTGGCCTTGGCGTCGCTGGGGTAGGCGGTGCGATTAGCGTTCTGTCAATTGACAAGACAACGACCGCCGAGATTTTGGCGAACGCCAATGTGACGGCGCTCGGCAAAGACGGCACTTTGTCCGGTTACACTGGCGCTGACATGAATTCTACTACCGCCGTGCGCGGTATCAACATTGCGGCGACATCTGGTGAGAGCAACCTAACCATCGCTGCATCCGCTGCGGGTGGGCTTTACGCCGGTATCAGTGGTGTTGTGACCGTCCAAATGCACGACATTAACACTTCGGCCAAAATTGGTGCTAACGCGTTGATCAATCAGGATGCGTCGCAGCCGGGAGCCCACGCTGATCAAGATGTCGTCGTAACGGCGCGCGACACCTCGATTTCCAACGTCTATGCGGGTGGACTTGCTGTCGGCTTCGTTGGTCTTGCAGGTACAATTGATGTTGGTGTGATTAAAACCACAACCACTGCTGTTATCGCAGACGGCGTTAATTTAACCGCTAAGCGCAACGTTCGCGTGAATGCACTGTCGAACAAAGCTGGCAACTCGGTCATCGTAGCGGGTGCCGCTGGTCTTGTGTCTATCGGCGCGGCTATTGCGATTTACGACTACGGTAACGGGATCGATCCAAACGGCGAGTCAAAAAGTCAGATGAGCGATGCCAGCGATGGTGAGTTTACACTTGATGATATCACTGGTCAGGCCAGCGGTCAGACCAACGACGAAGACGGCGATGGCGTTAGCAGCTTGTTTGAAGATGCGGGTACAGACCAGCGTATTAAAACTGCGAGCAGCAGAGCGCAGACCGCACGTGAATTGATCACACTCGAGACTGATGGAACTGGTCTTCTCGTACCTGCGGGCACGTCTGCCAACATTGGCAATGCGACCATCATTGCGGGCAACGAGATTGGTGTACGCAGTTACGATAAACTGACCACCACCTTCACAGCGGGTGCTGCGGCAGCCGGTATCGCAGGTGTGGGCGCGGGTATTGTCGTTCAAAGTGTAGATACGACCAACACTGCGCAACTCTCTGGTGCGGCTACTGTTTCTTCTGCGGCACTTGCGATCAATGCGCACACAATCCACTCGTTGACGGCGGACACAATTGTCGGTGCTGCTGGCGGCTTCGGTCTTGCTGCTGCGGTTACTTACATCGAAGACAACTCCGATACATACGCCTATATCAATGGCGCGACAGTTTCGGTGTCTGGTGGTGTCGCCGTGAATGCGATCTCGGCACGAACCATCGATGCAGATGCAACCGGGGTATCTCTTGGGCTAACAGGGGCCGCAGGTGTCTCGTATGCCGAAACATCCATTGGCGGCGAAACAAAAGCTGCGTTGGGTTCAGATGCGTCGGGTGCCACGAGCAATCAAGGCGTTAATATCGGTACATCCGGAAACCGCACCGGTAGCGTTACACTGGGTGCGACATCTACCGACTCGGTTCTTGCAGAAACGATTGCCGCTGGCGGCGGCATTGGTTTCGCTATTCAGGGTGCCGTTGCTGACGGCGACGTTGTGACCACAGTCGCGACAGAGATGAACAATGCGAACATCTACACGGCCAATGCGATCAACAGCATGGCGAGTTCGAACAGTGCCGCGACCACCGATTCCACTGGTGTGTCGATTTCGGGTGGACTTGCCGCAGGCGTTTCGCTTGCCGAGTCCAAACTTGATGTAACAGTTTCAAACAATGTACTGGGTGGCTCCGTTCTTGATGGCGGGTCGGTCTCTATCGGGTCGGAAATCACGCGCGGCAGAAACGATTCAGATGCGCTTGCCGCTGCTGGCGCTCTCGTCGGTGTCGCAGGTAGTGATGCTGAAAGCGACAACACTTCTTCGGCTATCACAACGGTTTCAGGTAGCACCATCAACTCTGGTGGTCAGGTGAGCATCACCGCAGCAACTTCCACTGAACAAACATCGAAATCGTCCGGTCTTGCGATTGGTTTGATTGCGGCGGGTAGCAACAATGCTTTATCAAAATCAAACACCGAAACAATTACCGCTGTAACGAATATGAATGGCATCACGGCGGGTGGACTTAATATCACTTCAACTGGCGATGATAAAAACTACTCAACCGCCGTTGCTGGCTCGGGTGGCCTTGTCGCAGGGGCGGCGTCCTCTTCTGACACCTCTACGACAAGCAGAACCGAAGCCTATGCAACCACGACTGGCGGGGCGGGCAACAAGTACGTTATCGACGTCAGCACTGGTCTGGTGGACATTAACGCAACGCATACTGCGAACTTTGGCGGCACAGTAGACAGCACTCAAGCCTCTCTCGTTGGCGCTAGTGGTGCAGATCTAGATCACCAAGTGCGAACTACAGTTATAGCGGAACTGGGTGACCATGCGTCGGTAAGGGCGTCAAATCTTACAATTGAAGCCGCGAACAACGTGTTCAACCGCTTCCGCAATAGTAGTGGTGCGATTGTCGGTTACGAAAGCGCAGAATGGAACGTGAATTCTGGCTCCGGTGGCTTGCTGAACTTGCCTGCGGGCAAAGCGAACGTAAATATTGTTCAAAATACTGAAGCCAATGTCGGAAACAATGCTGACATTCGTTTGCTCGCGTTGGGTGCAGGTGTCTCGGATCTTCGTATCGAAGCATTTAACGATGTTATCACTGAGCAGAAGGCCAAGTTGGATTCTGGTGGCGCAATCGCTACGGCGAAATCTGTTGTCGAGCTTGCAGCGATACAAAACGCGACTGTGAACATCGGTTCGAACAGCACACTGTTGGTTGACCTTGGCAACATTAATGTCGGCGCTTGGAACAACGCCAGAATGGAAGGCCGTGCCTCAGCGACGACGTATGGTATCGCTGGTGCGCCTGATGGTCATTCATGGGCCAACCTCGGGGTCGCGAACATCGTTAACATCGGTACGGATACGCGGATCGAAGCGTCGAACGGTTATGCGCCTGCAGATGGGTCTTTGCCAAGACAAGCGACCGTAAATATTTTCGCGGGCCGTAGTCCAGAATCGGGCGACAGATTTACGAAAGAAAGTGTCGCATCAAATGTGAATATTAAAACCACAATCGACCTTTTCAACAACTCCGCTATTCCGATCCCTGGCTCGCCAGATGCGCGTGCCAACGTTATTATCAATGCGTCGGTTAATCAGGGAACAACCGACAATACAAATGTTTCAGACACAGTCCCACTGATTGGCGTTCTCGCAGCTGGCGATATTACCATTGGCGCAGAACGCGGTGATATCACGCTTTCTGCCGTCGGTTTTGGTACCGATATCTATCGTCAAGCTCTTGCAGCTGCTGCGAGTGCGGTAAGCGAGGCGTTCGGCGGAGATGAAGTTACATTCGATTACCATGGCGGCACGACAAGCAATACCGGGGTAGGGCGTGTTGACCTGCACGGTTTGGTTGCGACCGGTCTTCAGAAATATAAGTCGCTTACACTCGATTATGGTCAGGGTTGTACTCCAACTCTCGTTTCTTGCATTGTCGTCAGCGGCACGATTGGCGAAGATGGCATCACGCGCAGCTCGATTACGCCAGACAACTCGATTATCATCCAACGTCTGAGACAGCTGGAGCTATTGATTGCCAACACTGATGGCGACACAGTTGCGAAAGGCGCCTATCAGAACGAGATCAACTTCCTACGACAGAAACTGGCCGCGCTCGGCCTAGGCTCATTCGATGGCAGCGGCAACTTCAGCCTCGCGCCATATACTTCCGGTCTGTCACCCCAACAGGTTCTATTGGCTCAAAAAGCCGAAACAGAGGTCCAACTCTCAGGTGTTACAACTGGCTTCACGAACCAAGCGACTGTTGCGGATTCCAGCTTATCTGGTAGCATTGCCGGAGCCTATAATAACGGATCGGCGAATGACCATGAGTCGTATGTTACCGCTGTTCGATCAGCCGCAGCTTCGCTGACGTCATATACGAGTGCTGTGACCACGATCAACACTACGCCGGCGACAATTCAAGTTTCTGATGGCAACGGTGGATTTAACACGGTTAACAACCCCGCCCTACTAGTAGCGCCGTATACGACTGCAGTTACTCTGGTTAACACCTACAACGGCTACAACTCGACCATCTCGACTAACCGCACGCAAGCGAACGGGTTTAGGACAACAATTAATACAAATATTGCGGCAAATACCACTCTGCAATCAGAGATTAACGGTCTGATTTCTATCATTAATGCGCCAGGATCGACGTCAGCACAGGTAAGTACCGCGCAGACTCAGATCACATCGAAGCTTAACGCGATTGTCACCAACAATACGGCGATCAAGACCGCCACAAATAATCTCAATTCAAGAATGGGCACTATCAATACAGCGCTCGTCAATCTGACGACGACAGCAAATGGTGGCACAGCGATTGTAAAAGATCCACTCGCCTCCTTCGGCTCCTTGAGCTATAATCTTGTTGCGGTCGATCGTGCGAAGACATTTGTTAACGATTGGGATGTTGCGCTAGGCACTGTGAACTCGACCATCAGCACACGCGTCACAACACTTGTCGGCTCGACTCCACCTGTTGGTGGTTACACAGTTGGAAGTTTCACGACTATTGCTTCGGCGCTTGCCTCGAGTATTCCAACTCAGACCGAAATCAACAACGCCTCTACGACACCGGCCGCTGCTCCGACAATTCCACTGATTGAGGTGGATGACGTCGCGGCGCGCCTTGGTAACATTTACCTGTCAGGTAATGTCGTGACGGGTGGCAGCACTGGTATTCTATCTGCTCCGGGTAATGCAGAGATCAATATCACCAACAACACCGCTGCGACGCTCAAGGTCAATAACATTACCATGCCGTCCTACGACGCTGGTCATGTAAGAGTAAATGGCGTCCTAGTCGACTCGATTGACGATGTCGCTTCCTTCGCGCCAGGACAACCGACCTCGACTAAGTTTGCTCAGGTCATAACCGGCCTGACAAGCAGTCGTCCGATCGTCACGCTGACAAATAATTACAACCCGACCGACATCGCCTTCCCACTGGGCTTGGCACCGCCGGACTTGATCGTCGACGGGGTGATCAATAATATCGAAGGCACCGTCGATCTGACCAGTGAATATGGCAACATCTTTGTCTATGGCGCGATCAATGCCGGTTCGGTCAATATCGTGGCCAAAAACGGTGATTTCGTATCGAGCTATGTAAACGGCTTCAATCACATCGGCGGCGATCCAGCGAGCTTTAACAGTCCGATAAATTCCGCAGAGGCCGGAATCGGGATTATTGCGAATGGCGCAATTTCGATCAGTGCACGTTACCTTAACATCAACAGCACGATCCAATCTGGCATCGTTGACCTTTCGTTAAACTTGTCTGCGATCCCGACTCTTACTGCGCTAAACCCTATGGACATCGGTGTGTACGAAAGTGCGATTACAATCGCATTCACTACCTACCGCAATTCATTGACGGCAGGTAATTCACCGTCCGAAACCACACAAGTACCAAACGTATACGGCGAAAGTTTCACACTCAATTTCAATCCGACTGGGCTGAATACAACGGAACTAAAAGCAGCAATCACAGAATATAAAGCTGCGATCGTTCTTGATCCGTCAGCGAACCCGATGTATGTGATTCCGGTTACTACTGGCGGTGAACGGCAGCTGATCAATATCAAGGACTACCTAAGCGGTACGGGTATTACCCCACGCCTAGAGTTCGCGGTTTCAGATGCAAATACTTACAAATCAGACTCCGGAGCCAACGGCCTTGCTTATCAAGTCGTCAGAAGTCTGACGGATGACATCGGTGCCAGCTATGATGTTGATAATGCCCAATATGTTGTTAACGGTGCAGAAGTTCATGGTGGGTATATCCAGCTATATGGGCAGATTCTCAATACTTCGTCTACCGGCGGTGAGCTTAATGTTCTTGACGGTTTCGGACGCATAAATATCACCAACAGCAGCTCCATTCCGCTGGTACTTCAAACGATCGATGCCGGCAGCGATACGACCGATGTCTTTGGTCGCGGTACTGCAGGTGTCATTGACATCACCGACATCACGAACGTGGTTTCTCCGGATGGTGATGCTCCTTCACAAGTCAGTGTCAAACGCACGGTCTACAAACGTGACTATGTTCCGGGGAACTCAACTGGCGCTATTCAGATCGCAACACAGACCGGAATGTTGAGCACGACAACAGGCCTTCCAAGCTATAGCGGCACGGCTCTCGTGTTCAGTGCGGATGGTTCAACAAGTTCCGACGGGAATGACCGGAACGCGAGCTACATAACAACGTCAAACCTGCGTTATATCTGGACGACGGCGACGGAATACCGGCTCCAAACCACTGTGACGACTAAAGATCGCCAGCTTTTTGGATCCAGCGCGCTTTCAATCGATTTCGACACTAACTTTAATTCTATCGGCGCTCCGAATGTTTTGTCGGCGGTTCGTGTGGCCGATGGCACCTATCTAAGTCAGGTTAATACGCCGACCGGAACAACGACGTTTATAAACGACGGTAGTGGCAATCCTGCAATCTTGGTCACTTCACCAACAAACTATGTCGAAACTCCTAACACGGACAGCCTCGTCGCTCCCTATCAGTTGGTCGAAGGCGATTTCTCGTTCAGCGATCCGCGGTCTAGCTACACGCAAACAGGGCAAAGCAGCCGAAGCTGTAATTGGTGGACACTGTGTATCGATTCCTCGGTCACAACGACGTATCTTTTGGACCAGTACTACACGACCATAAAAACCTCTTCGCTCAAGGCTGACAATCCTATTGGGATTAACTTCATCGGTTACAATACCGCAAAAGTCGAGGTTACTTCGCCCTCGAACGTGACCCTGAACGGTCAGGTCAGTGCGCGAAACGGCGACGTCTTGATTGCGGCGACTGGTTCGGGTCATTCGATTATCTCGAACGACCCAGGTGCGTTGATCACAGGACGCCGTATTTCTCTCGAAGCAGGTGCGTCTGTTGGTGCTTCTTCCGGAGCCGCAGTTCAGTTGCGGATGGATGGTGTAGCCAGCGGAAACGGGGCTTTGATAGCGACAGCTGGTGCAGGCAACGTAAACCTGAACGCGCCAAATGGCGTTGTTGTTCAGAAAGTTACAGCTGCGGGCAATCCAGAAGCTGACAATGGCAACGTGAACATCACTGTTGGCACCGACATCAAGTCCGCGCAGGTTGGCCAATTCTTTACGCCAACCACTGATACTGCTCCGCTTATTCAGGCGCCGCGTGTTAGATTGGTCGCGGGCAACGGCGATGTTGGTTCTATCGCCAACCCGCTGATGGTGAACACCGGTTACTCTTTGGGAAGCCGCTTCTTTGGCAACAACGTTGACCCAGATCCATACTACGGTCTTACGGTTCTAGCCTCAGGCGATATCGGCATCAGTTCCGCATCTTGGGGTAACACATCGCAGGCTTGGACTGGCAATGAAGATGGCACGATGTTGGTCGACCAAGTGGTATCACTTGGCGGTGATATCTTGCTCAGAACAACGGGCCAAATCCTCGATAACAACCCGATTGAGGCTGTGGATACAAGGACTTACGCCGAATTGCTCGGGTACTGGAACTCCCTTGGTCTGGTCGAAGGCACCACTGAGAATGCCGAAAAGGTTGCATTCGTGAAAGCGACCTTCGAGCAAGGTCGCAATGTTGACTACCAGACCTATTGGAAAATGCGCTCTACGCAGGCTGATGGTGGTGAAACCTATAACCCTGCCTTTGATTTTGAGCTTGATGAACTATCGGACATGTATCAAGCCCTTCTGAGAGTTGGTGCGGACATTGCATCCTATGAGCAAGAACAGACCAATATCTATCATGCGCTTCATGCAACAGTGGGCGACCTTACACAGACCTACGAGGCTGGTTACGGCGGACTCCCAGATTACGATGACTATTGGGCAATCCGTCAGACACAGTCTGATAGAGGCGAAGTCTACGATTCAAACCATCAGTACACGGTTGATCCAGATTCGGCGCTCTACCAAAGACTAGTGGCCGCAAATATCAACGTTGCAACCTACGAAGCTGATCAGACCGCACGGTATCATGCGCTCAACGCGGAAGTCGGCACGCTGACAACGACCTATGTCTCTGGGTATCAGGGCAAGGCGCATTACGATGATTACTGGCAGATGCGCCAGTCTCAGCCGGATAGCGGCGCGACTTACAATCCGACATTCGAAGTCACACTTAATACGGACTCCCGCACATACCAAACCTTGGTTGAGCAGGGCGTAGACATTGGCGCTTATGAAGATCAGCTGACCGACCGTTACCATGCGCTCCACAACGAAGTGGGTGGTCTCACAGCGACATATGATACCGGCTATCGTTACGTTTTGGCTGATAATCCAGATGACGAAGCGGCTCTGTTGAATCGCTCCAGCTACACTGAAAACCAGTTGGTCTTTAAGCTTTCTCCGGGTGCGTTGAAAACGATCACCGGTACAAACCCGGTCATCAAAGCACCAAACGTCAAAGGTCGTACAGTGACCTTGGAAGCTGGCGTTGGTATAGGTGAAACGTTGAACCGCGATCCAAACGTTGCGAACAGCGGTGGCATTGATATCCCAGGCGGCCTCGCTCCAAGTGCTTTGACAGATGCTCAGAAAATCGCACTTGCGAGAGCCGAACGTCCTGATCTTCTGATTATTGTAGGAGCCATTGGTGGCTTACCTGTCGGTGCGACACAAGAACAGACCGACGCTTACAATGATGCGGTCAATGCCGGTGTTTTGATCGGCCCAACGACTGTTTATCTTGGCAAGAACGAAAGCGAGATGACAGCGGGCGAGCGTGCTGTACTGCAAGCCGCTGCATCCGGCCTTGTTGATGCGAAAGAGCTGACGATCAAGGTCTTGAGCAAGCGGCCATTGAACTTTGAAGCTAACGAAGCGCTGAATGTAGTTGTAACAGGGGTTCCGACCGCTGGTCTCGACACTGGTTCGGCCTTCCTTGCTTCACGGGGCAATGGTTTACTTAACAGCATTAGCGTCGCAGGTGAAACACGGATTCAGGCTGTTGGACCTATTGCAAACGTCGGCACAGGCATTGTTCAAACGGGCAATCTGATCCTTGAATCTGCACAAGGTGGCATTGGTAGCGGGCTTAACCCGCTCAATCTAAACGCGCCAGTATTTGGGCCGCTGCAAATTTCCTTGCATGATGGCGCGTCGCTTATTGGGCGGGCGCAAGGCGATATCGATCTTGATATGGCCGGAACAGCAAACATCGACACCATCTATTCGCCGGGCGACGTCACAGTTGCCGGCGAGACAGGGATATTGAATGCCAATGACGACGACCTGATTAATATCCTTGGTAGGGTTGTGACATTGACTGCTGAAGCTGGCGATATCGGTGCTGCTGAACGCACATTGAACGTCGGTGTGAACTTTGGCGGCGGTATTACTGCTGCGGCACCTGCCGGAGCGATTTATGTGTCCGGCACACGGGTTGCGAAGTTTGTTGTTACGTCCGCTTTGGCGCCCAATGCGATCTCGCTGTTGTCAAAGACAGATGTGGTGATCAACGGACCGGTCACAACAGACGGTCAGGTTATCCTTAACTCGATTGGTAAAACATCGATCACCGATAGAGGTGTCGTGACGTCGAACCTAGGCAATATCGATGTTACCGTCGGTTCTATTCAAATGTTTGACGGTGCAACGCTTGTGTCTCAAGCTGGGACAGTCGATGTCACAACGACCTTGGGTGATGCAGTGCTCACCGGCGTAAGCGCGTTTGGTGATGTGACAATTGACGTTGTTGATCGCGTCTTTGCGGGGACAACGCCGCTTCGTGATTATGATATCGAGACAACCAGTCAGGACGCAGTGGTTATGGTCATTGCAGGGCTTGGGATTGGCGACAAGACAATGCCGAATACTGTTTCCCTTGATTGGCCGTTTGATGTGGACAACGCTATGGGACCTGTGACGGATGTTGCAAACCCCCTTATCATCAAGACTGGAAAGATTGATCTGGAGGCAACTACTGGCGACGTCAATGTGATTACGCCACTTGCCATTGCTGAAGCTCAATTAAACGCTGTTGCAGGAAGTATCGATATTGCGGCTGCTGCGGCTTTCCATACCCAATCCTCAACGTCAGGACAGGACGTCATAGTTGTTTCGGTTGGCGACTTAACTGCCGACGCGCTAAGCGGCGGCACCTCCAGTTCAGGATTGGTCAATCTGATATCAACTGCGGGCGCGCTCAATGTCGGGACTTCTACAAGTTCCGGAACCCAGACGATGAACGCGCTGAACGACGTGACCTTTACCCAGATTACAACCACGGGCGCATTGCCAACCGATCCCGGCAACGTGGATGGGACATCAACTAATGGGGCGATTATTGGTGGGTCAATCGACGCAACTGGGACAGTTCAACTGACAGGCAATGGCATCGGCTTTGACACTATTAACGCTGGCGTCGATGCTATTCTTGTCTCAAGTAAAGATATCATTGGCGACACGCTGGAGGCGGCAAATCATGCTGACTTAACGGCGGGTAGTGAAACCTACCTTGGTGATATTGCCATCAATAATGTTTCCGCAAAGACCATGTCGTTTGATGCGAAAGGAGAACTTAAGCTTCCTGACCTCAATGTCGCAGAATCAGTGATCTTGCGCGGTGGCACCATCACCGGCGAGATAACACAAGTTCCGTCAGGTCCAAATCCGTTGCAGCTGACGCTGGCGGGTGGACGCGGGGCGGTCGGAACAAGGGCGACTGTTTCGGTCGATGCACCAGCTGGGTTGGAGATCGGCGATTTATTCTTCGTCGATACCCTGCTTGATACGACGGCTGAAAATGTGAGTATTGCGAACGCATTCGTTCCTGGTTCGCTACGACTTATGTCGCCGCTGCAGACTTTGTTGTTCGACAACCGCTCACCGCTACCGCAGTATAACGCAAATGTGCAGTTTTATGAGCAAAGCTTGGCTTTCGATCTGGACCTACAGGGCTTTGCCAGTACATCGAATGCGTTTGTGGTTCAGTACAATGTATCGGCTGACTCTACCGAAGAGGCTGACTTGCTAGAATTCCCAGGTGCAGGCCTTGTACGTGATACAATTCGTACAATGCGAAGCGCTGTCGATTGGGGTCATGAGCCAGGCACATTGTTATGGGGTTTAGATTTGAGCGTAGATGAGGTTGATATCGTATACGAAGATGATGATGTTATTTTCATCGATGATGTTGCCTATTTTGTAGGCTCTGTCCGTGGACAAGGTCCTGCAGTAAAGCTTGGCGAGCAATAATGAAACAGAATAAACGAGGAGCAGGGCGGTGACCACAGAACAAAGAGTGGCAACGCGTCGCAAGTTGCGCTTGTCAGGTATTGGCAAAGCAAGTGTGGTCGGTGTGTTTGTAGTGTTGCAGTCGGGGGTGAGCGCGATTGCGCAAACCGTCAGCCCAACAACAACGATTGACCAGCTCAACGCGCAGCGTTTGCAAGAGCTGGCTGAGATGCCACGGCAGTCTGGCCCTGTGGTGATAAGTCCAGACGCCGCAGCAGGTCAGATTGTTGAAGCCGGAGGGCCAACGGTTTTTCTTGCAGACGTTCTATTCTCGCCGACATCGGCCTTCCTTTCGGAAGAAGATCTTGATGGCATTGTTGCTGACTATGTTGGCAACCGCGTTGATTTCTCTCAAATTCAGCGTCTCGTGCAGGACGTGAATGACCTCTACACCCGCAAAGGTGTCGTGACAGCCAGTGCTGTCTTGCCACCACAAACGCTTTCGGATGGTATCTTGAAAGTGCGTTTGGTGGAGGGAACGCTGTCAACTTTCGCTATTAGCGGCAATAACAAGATACCCGATTCCTTTGTCTTGGATCGGGTGCGGTTAACAACCGGCAACAACATTGTAGATGTGCCGACCGCCACTGAAGATATTACGCGCTTCAACCAGCTCTACAATTCCCAGTTACGGGTGTCTTTGCAGCCTGGAGCCTTGTTCGGAACAACAGACCTTGCGCTTGAGCTTGCTGAACCCAAAACGAACCAGCTGTCTTTTTTCATCGACAACCAAGGTGTTCAGTCGACTGGGCAGATCCAATTTGGCACCTTTTTTCAAAGCTATAGCCTCCTGACTCCAGATGATAATCTCTTGGCTTTTGGTACCCGTTCGAATGGGAGTTTGTCAGGTACTCTTTCATACGATGCGCCTGTTACGCCGGAAGGCACGCGTTTAGGATTGACCTATAGCAGGTCGGCAATCGAGGTGATTGACGGGCCCACCAAATCGCTCAATGTTGTAGGTAGCTCAGCTTCGTTTGGTGCGTCACTGACTGTTCCGGTCTATATTTCACCGACATGGTCTTTATTTGGAGTTGGTGGATTCTCTTACGGGATCTCGGATTCTTTTTCGAATGCGACACCGCTGGTGGACTCCGCGACGACACGATATTCAGTTGCGCTCACTGGGTCCTATAGTGATAAGAATGTTGCCTTTACGATACGTCCGCAAGTTGCACTAGCAAATGCGGAGGATTTTATTGCGACTGCGAACCGCGATACAACGCTCTTCACTGGATCGCTTAATGGCACCTCCCAACTCGAGAACGGTATTGTACTAACGGTCAATGGTGCATGGCAATATACCGACACGAAGCTTCTGCCAGGTGATCTCTTGTTCCAGATCGGTGGACCTTCGACCGTCCGTGGTTTTCCTAGCAATGGATCTTCGGGGGACAGTGGCTATTTCGTGCAGTTTGAAGCACATAAGATTACGGATATAGATGGCTGGGCGAACGGAAGTGATCTTTTCGGTTTTGTCGATATAGGTAGTGTTTATTCTACTTTTCCAGAACGTGTCTCATTTGCCTCCGCAGGCGCGGCAATTAAGTATTCAGTAGACGAGAAGGCATCTCTCGAGATTGGAGTTGGCTTTCCACTCAATACGGTCGTTGCAAACCAGAGTGACTTTGAGATCTACACACGTATAACGGTTGCCAATTTCTAAGAGTGACAGGTCCGTTTTTGTTTTTTTGGTTTTAAATTATCGGAGTTTTTGGAGCTTAGGTCAAGATGGGTGAATTCGGTCTGCCAGAGTTCGGTGATCGCCGGATACTGTCAGACTAATTCGATCCAATCTCAGTTTGCGTCTAAGTGCCGGAACTTATGCTGAACTCTGCTTGCTCAAAAAAGCATGCTGGATGGTGGCAGCAACCACTAATGAGATACCCCGCAGCTGAGAAGTTGGAGATCATCCGTTCAAGGAATCTTCGATCTGTGCAAGGCAAGCCTGTTTGTCTCGAAGGCGATCCGAGGGATAGGCAGCCAAAACCTTCTCGACCTTTAAGCCATCCGCGTCCTTGCGCTTGTGCGGTGGTGGTTCAGGGATGTTTTTAGAGTTCTTTGGGGGTGCGCTGTGGATGCGGTAATGCGTCCACCATGGATCCCGTCTCAATGTTGGGCTTGACCTGAGCCCCAAGTCTCCTCCAGCTTTACGTGGAGTCCTTGGAGTTAAATCTTTGACCTCAAGCGGCCATCTTGTCCATGATCCTTCTTTGCAAGAATTCCATCGGTGTCAGGTTGCCCAATGCTGAGTGTGATCTGCGCCAGTTGTAGTCCTCCTGCCATTCTTCCAGCGTATGACGGGCGTCGGCCAGCGTGCCGAAGAGCGTTTCATTGAGGCATTCATCTCGCAGCTTGCCGTTAAAGCTTTCAATGAAGCC
>Ga0115005_10000686_pt1 | contig 26234 bp, 22 predicted proteins | sample ArcOceMetagenome_FD_87163 | JGI IMG/M metagenome (GOLD analysis project Ga0115005, IMG submission 87163) | Marine eukaryotic phytoplankton communities from Arctic Ocean - Arctic Ocean - Greenland ARC118M Metagenome | ecosystem: Environmental > Aquatic > Marine > Oceanic | place: Arctic Ocean...
TGAAAAAATTAAAGGGAGATTCAGATGAGAAAACGGCTTTGAAAAAATTAGAAGATGCTTTGGTTCAATCGAAGGGAAGATATACTCAACCGAAATTATTGTCGCAAATTAGTTATTTGTATGCTGTAGTAAATCGGGCAGATCAGATGCCGGGGAAGAATGTGTTTGAACGGTATAAGGAGTTGGTAAAGGAGTTGGGTGAGTTGGTGGATTGATTTTTTTTGAACTACAAAAGACACAAAAGATTAGTAAAAAACTTTTGTGATTTTTTGTGCCTTTTGTGGTTCAAAAAATTAACCTTTTGACTCTCTATTATAAAATTCAAGAGCCTCAGTAATCTCTACTTCCGAACAAGTCTGATTAATCAACATCTCCCCAATCCCTTTCAACATCGTAAAATTAATTGCATCATTTTCATTCTTTTTATCCTTCCGCATCCAATTAATTAAAGTCGGAAAATCTTCTTTTGGCAGATAAACTTGCGGGTATTTTTTTTGAAAAAAATCAAAAATAATTTGGAACTCATCTTCGGGCAAACCAACTTTCTTAAAAGATAAAAATGCCTCGCACATCATTCCGATTGCAATCGCTTCCCCATGTCGAAGTGGCGTTTCCGTTTCCAAAAATAAAGTCTCCACCGCATGCCCAATCGTATGTCCAAAATTCAACGCTTTGCGAATATTCATTTCAAAAGGATCTTCTTCGACGATGTGTTGTTTGACTTTTAGAGAAGTCGGAATATATTTTTCCCAATCCACTTCTTCCAAGTTTTCAATTTCCAACAGTTCATCCCAATGTGCTGCATTTTGAATCAAACCATGTTTCAACATTTCCGCCATTCCACTTCTGATTTCTTCCAACGGCAACGTGTCAAAAAAGATCGGATCAATAAACACAGCTTGTGGGTTTTGGAAAACACCGATACTATTTTTCACTTGGTCAAAATCAATTCCGAGCTTTCCACCAATCGAAGAATCGACTTGCGAAAGTAGCGTTGTAGGAATTTGAATAAAGTCAATTCCACGTTTAAAAGTGGAGGCACAAAATCCGCCCATGTCGCCAATCACTCCGCCACCCAAATTAATGAGCAAGGATTTTCGATCAGCATTTAGTCGCATGAGTTCACTCCAAATGTGTTGGCAAGTGTCGAGGGTTTTATTAATTTCTCCAGGCGGAATAATAATGATTTCCGAGTTTGTACTTTTTATTTTTTCAAAAAAAATCGGTAGGCAACATTCCATGGTATTTTCATCGACGAGGATAAAAGTATGGGAGTAATTTTTTTCTGATAAAAATTGTTGAAGGTGTTTCCAAATGTCGCCAACGAAAATGGAATAGGTATCGAGGTTTAAAATTTGCATGATGTGATTTTGATGAGAGGATTTTTTTGCTGCTGACTTGGACTGTTTTTTTGCCACTGATTTTTTATGACTTTTATGACTTCTCTTTTTAGGTGTTAATAAAAAGCATACACATTGGGAGAGTCATAAAAAGTTATAATAGTCAGTCCAAGTCTGTGGCAAAAAATCACTTCTTATTTTTTAACCAATTTAAAATTTCTTTACTGGTTTTATTTTTGATTTGGTCAGGCAAAGCTACATTTTTTTGAGTTTCCATGTCAACTGCAAAAACGTTTTTATCCTTCATTTTTAAAACGATAAAACGATTGCCTCGATCTTTTTTTGGAATAGAAATATTGACATCTTTTGGCGTTTCAAAAAGTGGATTAATTTGAAATTTAAAATTGTCATAATCGTAACTCGGAGCGATGGCTTGATAAGTATTTTTTCCATTTTGGGATTTCAAAAAAAACAAAGAAGCAAAGTCTTCGCCCTCGCCTTCACTCAAGTCAAACTCCGCAGCAGACAAAAGATTTTTTGGATGAGCTGTCTCCGTCAAGTCAAAAACAAAAGCACCAATATCTTCCGCATAGCCAATCAAATAATTTTCCCAAACTTCCAAATGTTTAATCTTTCCAGAAGAAGCATCAGCTGGAATTCGTTCATTTAAAAAATCAGGAATCAAGGCTTCCATCAATTTTTGATTTTCAACATCGTAGCAATAAACTGCGCCGTAGCCTTTGATTGCAACTAAGTGACTATTTTTATTATAAATAATATCAGCAATCAAATAAGGAAAATCTAGGCTTCTATTGATTGGAAGAATTTCACTTTTGATTAGCTCGCAAGTGGCAGTATTGTAAATTTCTAATTTCCGATGACTTCCTTTTTTATCAGCAACGATGCCAACTAAAGTATTTTTACCATCAACTATTTTTTGATTGCCTTCCAAGATATTTCCTTTGATTTCGCACTCCTTTTTTTTCTCAACTTTTGGAATAGGCTGAGTGATTGGAGGTATTTTTGCTTCGGTGATATTTTTTGTAGAAGTATTAGCGCTAGCGTTATTAGAAGATTCTTTGCAAGACGAAATGCAAAAAAATAAGAAACTAACGAAGGCGATCTTTTTCAAAAATCCAGACATAAATATTGTTGTTTGATTGGATTTTGAAGGTAAGGATTTTATTTAAAATATGTTTTAAAACTCGAAAATCGTTCATTCATTCGAACAAATGATACAAAAAGAATCAAAATATTCCCCAAGTTTAAATCGAATTATATAAGCTCAAAAAATGAATACAATAGATGAAAAAGGAATCATTTTTAATGATGTAAGACTAGTGAAAGTAATCCATGACTATGAAAAAATCTAGTAAAATCAGAATTCATAAGTATTAGATAAAGCCAAAAAAATCAAGAAGAAGCGATAATGCCTAACTGTTTATTTTTTCATAAGAAATTCTATGGCACCATATGCGCCGTTAATTCCAAAGCGAATAGTAGCGTCTCCTACAGACCAAACCTTAACTCTTTTTATATCATTTGGATTGATCAACTCATCTGCATCTTGAATAGAATTTCCAATCTGTTGCCCATCAATAACATATAAAGTACTATAATCTGAACTACCAAATGTTTTACCAACAGTAGTTAGTACAACCTTAGCACTTGTTCCCGACCCAATGACTCTTATTCCTGATACTGTTCGCAAATAGTCTTCAACAGAACTGTATGTTCTTCCTCCATCTTGAATAGAGGAAGAGCTACTGCAAGAAAATAAAAATAAACTTAGAAAGAAGATTCCTATTGATAATGTACTTTTCATAACTGGTTTTTAAGTGAGTTTAGCAATTGAACAAAAATAGAGAAAATTAATAGAGGACAAAAACATTAATGTGAATGAGTTTGGCATTAAATAAAAAGGATGATTACAACATTCTGTAATCATCCTTTTTACTTTTTTTATTAAAAAAATTAAAAATCCAGCCCCATCGCAAAATGCCATCTCGGATCCTGCACCACTCTCGTCTCTATTCCCCAACCATAATCCAATCGAATAAAATATCCGAATAACATACTCCGCACACCAAAACCATAACCTGCCACAACCGGATCTCTAAAGTAATTTACTTTAATCTGAACTGGCGCATTATTTCCTGTGATAAAAGTGGTGTTCAAAGGATTCTCATCACTAAACGGAGTCAACCCTTGCCAAGCAGTTCCAACATCGAAGAAGCCGGTCAATTGTAAATTTCTAAAAAATGCAGAACGAACTGAATTTGAAAAATAAGTAACGATTGGAATTCTTAACTCAGCATTGAACAAAGCGTAAGAACTTCCATTTCGAATATTACTTTTAAATCCTCGAATATTATTGGCAAGAGTTTGGTAAGCAAATTTTTCATCAGAAGGATAATCAATTTCTGTATTGAAAGAAGGAAATAACCATCCGTCCACTCCACCCAAAGTGTATAAAATCTTTTCAGAACCAAAAGAAGTTGCTGCGGCAAAACGTACTGCCAAAATCGACCGTTTGTCCAATCGCTGATAATGTCGAGCATCAACTCCAAGAACAGTCATAAAACCTGTTCCCAAGTCCACCTTGAAATCATCAATCAATTCCACATCAAATCGTTTGATAAGTTCCGCAGAAAATTTGTAGCGAGTTCCATTTTTGATATTGATGGCAACATCTAACGTGTTGTCAAAAACATATTCTACTTTAAGTCCTAGTCGCTGCTCAGGATTGACAGGAGTGCTCAAAGTAATCGCGTCCGTCGAAAGCAAAATCTGATTATCTAATCTCAAGGTTGAAGATGCTCGGATGCTTCTAAAAATATCCAAAGGATATCGCGCTTCAAAATATCCGATCACACTCGTCTCTCGTAACTTTGGATTGGGAGAATTAGTAACTGGATCCAAATTATATCGAGCTGATTTTCGATACACCGCAAAGCGTTTATCTACTCGGCCTTTTTTATTATCAAATAATAAAAAGAATTCCGTTCCATTAAATGTCGTCGGCAATCGAACGCCAGCTTCTACAATATAATCTTCAAATAAATCTTTGAAATTCGCTTTCAACAAAATTCCTGGAGGTGGGTAAGAAAATTCTTGCCGCTCTCCTGCGTAACTATCCAAACCACCGAACAACAAACTATTGTCCAAAGTAGTCGTGATATAATCTGTTTTGAATTTCAACCGATATGGAACAATTCTAGCCGGGCGAAAAGCCACCAATTTATTTTTGTCTTGAGGAACCACCACAGGAGTCGTTTCAGTTGGAACTCTTTGCAGTTTCAATTCTCCCTTATCTTTTTCTACCACGACAATTTCCGAAGGAGTTTCCTCTTCGTCAAACTCACTTTGAAACATATAATTATCAATATCAATTTTATTGGTGTCCTGTTTTTCAACTGGAATATCAGCGACTTCGATCGGCTCTTGTGTTTCCACTTCTTCCAATATTTGAATGCCCACATTGCTTTCTTTGACTTCAGGAGTAAATATGCTGTTGAGACTTTCCAACTGTTTTAATTTCTGCCGATGGAAACGAGTCGTTCGAGGTTCTGCTATTTTTCCAGGATTCATTTCGCGGATGTAAACTTTATAAATATCATCTGCGAAAACGGTTTCCACTAATTTACCCGAACGAGGTGAAGTGTGTTGGCCTAAAATATTCCGATTGTAGTTCGTATTATTTTGTACGAGTGCGCGCGTTTTTACGATTGGCTGAAAAGTAGTAGAATCAATCATCGTACTATCTAAGCTGGCTAAAGTAGAATCTTGATGCAAAATAATTTTTGACCCATCATTTAAGTGATGAATTTTTTCATAGTAAGCAACGAAGTCTTCCAAGTAACCTGATTGCCGATTGAAGACACCACTTCCATCGCTGATGTAAGTAAACCAAGTGCTATCCACTTGAGTTGCTTTCCATTCATTTGCCAAAGGTGTGTTGGTCACTCGAACCAACTCATCAGATTTTTTGTCAAAATTATAATAGAATAAATCGAAAGAATTAGTTGGAAGAATCGAATCCAATTTACTTCTTTCCAAGATCACATCTTGTCGATTGGAAGAAAATAGAATTCCTTTTTGTCCATGAATTTTTACAAACGAGGCATTTAAATCATCCCAAAAATCATTGGTGATTCTTGCGGTTTGTCGAGTAGAAAATGTGTAGGTGAAAATATCTGAATAACCATTTACTTGTGCAGACAAAACTAATTTTCCAGTATTAATATAATCAACACTATAAATTCGATCGTACTGCGGATCTAAAAAGTCCGTAATTTTTTTCTTCGTCGTCAGATCATATTGAACCGTTTTGATCACATCTCTTCTTTCCAAAATAATTCCGAGTTCCGTGTTGTTCGGATTCCACGCGAGCAAAGGATAATTATAATCGGTTGCTTGGAAAGCATTTCTAAAACCACCTTTGATTACTAAATCTCGATCACCAGTTTGCAAGTCTTGAATGTACACTTTATACTTTCCAATTTCATTCGCAACGTAAGCAATTTTTTTTCCGTCAGGACTAATTTTGACTTGACTTAAAGGAAGCTTACGTTTGTTTTTTATCGCAATATTTTCGCCTTCAATTTCTGCTAGACCTTTTGCTTCCGCCTTGTATCGTTGTCGGAAATACATCATCCAACTATCCAACGTTCGATTGTAGGAACTTCCAAGCACATACAAAAATCCACTTTCCACACTTCGATTAATTCGAGTCAAATACAACAAATTACTCACCGTACTTTTTCCATAATTCTGACCAATGTAATACCACAAAGCATGACCAGCGAGTTTTGGATATTTCTCAGCAATGTCCTCGAAGTCTTCAAAATCTTCATGCAAAATCACATCATGTAATCGATTATCTAATTCTGTATTCCACTCCTCACCGACATACGAAATCAATCCATCTTTAAACCACATCGGCAAATTCATCATCACCGCATTCTGAACAATCTCTTGTAAGTTGGCACCAAACAACATAGCATTCAAATAAACCGAAGCAATTCCTTCTCGAATTTGGCGACGCAAATTATTATGGTTTCCGTCGAAGTGAACGAAAATTTTATTGCCGACGATTTTAGTTTGACCACCCGTATTCACAAATGCTTCTTCACTTCCAATATTACTTTGTTTCAAATCCGTAATATCTGTGTAGACGATAATTTCGATTTTATCATTCATTCGATGTTCCAAAATATTCTGAATACCATCGTAATCTTGCTCTGCCATCAACACCACAGACTGACCAATATTTCTTCCTTTTCCATACCAGTATGTAATAAAGTTATAACTTTCATACATCAACCAATCATCAAAATCATCATGATATTGAACTCGGTTTTTCCCAAATTCCACTTGATTGGTTTGTCCAAAAGATAAAGTGCAAAAGCAGGTAGCAAAGAAGAGAAGTAAATATTTTTGCAGTCGCATAGTTCAGAATTGTGTAGTGATAAAAAATAGGTGTCGTATCCAAAGACGAAAAAGGTTAAGAAGAAGGTGGTAAATTGATGATTATTTCTTCGTTTTTTTTAAGTCCTTCTTTTTCGGTGAAAAAATCAAATTAACAATTAAAACATTAATATAAATTTATTGTTTGAGGAATTCACGTAAAATGGTTTTATTTGCAGCCTTGAATACAAAATTTCATAGATATTCTAATAGTATAAATAAAAACGAAAAAAGATGAGTCTTGTTGCCAAATTTACCTTTAATCCTTTCCAGGAGAACACTTACATTTTGCACGATGAAACCAAGGAATGTATCATCATCGACCCCGGATGTTTTACTCAAAATGAAAAAGATCAATTGATTGATTTTATTGAGAAAAATAATTTAAAACCGGTGCGTCTGATCAATACGCATTGTCATCTAGATCATATTTTTGGAAATCGATTTGTAGCAGAAAAATATAATTTGGAATTAGAAATTCATAGAGGTGAAATTCCAGTTTTGGATGCTGCTCCGATGATCAGTCAGAACTACGGAATTCCATTTCCAGAACCTTCACCAGCTGCCACGAAGTTTATTGAAGAAGGAGATATTATCAAATTTGGAAATACTGAATTGGAAACTCTTTTTACACCAGGGCACTCTCCTGCGAGTATTTCTTTTTTCTGTAAAAAAGATAAATACTTAATTGCTGGAGATGTTTTATTTCGAGAAAGTATTGGACGAACCGATTTGCCAGGAGGAGATTTTACGACTTTGATTTCGGTGATAAAAAATAAATTCTTGCCGCTAGGTGATGATGTGAAAGTTTATTCAGGACATATGGAAGCGACGACGATTGGGCACGAAAGGCAATTTAATTCGTTTTTACAATAATCTAACCGTTAACTGTAGTCGGGCTTTCCAAGTCCGTTTTCCTAAGTTGGAGAAACTATTTTTTTTAGAAAAAATGAACCTCCGCTTTTTTTTAGATAAAACAGACTTGGAAAATCCGACTACGATTCCTCCGCCAATAATCGAAAAGTCATTCGATGATGCTTCGTTGCTCCATGAATTTTAATTGCCGCTCGATGTGCTTTGGTCGGATAACCTTTATTAGAAGTCCAGCCATAATCAGGAAATTGCTTCGCTAAGTTTTTCATGAAATCATCTCGGTAAGTTTTTGCCAAAACAGAAGCTGCAGCAATCGAACGAAATTTGCTATCTCCTTTTATGATACATTCATGCGAAATATTAGGGTATGCGTTAAATCGATTTCCATCAATTAATAATAAAGTGGGAGTTGCGTCCAATTGATCCACCGCTCGGTGCATCGCCAAAAAAGAAGCATTCAAAATATTCACCTCATCAATCTCCAAAGGATCAACTTGTCCCACCGCCCAAGCAATTGCTTTCTCTTCGATAATTGGTCGAAGCAACTCTCGATGCTTTTCTGACATCAACTTTGAATCATTCAAAAACGGATGCTTAAATCGCTTCGGCAAAATTACCGCAGCTGCAAAAACAGGCCCAGCCAAACAGCCTCTGCCTGCTTCATCGCACCCCGCTTCAATTTCGTTTTTTCTAAAAAAAGATTTCAACATATATCTAAAAATAAATTGACCTGATGAAAAAAATCACCAGGTCAATATTAAGGGATAGTTCAATAATAAATTAACATTCTTGGCTGCTACTTTTACTCCTAGTTTTTACTTTAAAACTGGAGGCAGAATAAGCTACTCTAAAATGTCAATTTACTAGTGTACTATCCCTATTCCAAAAGAAAAGAATGACTTATTTCTTTTTCTTTGTTTTTGCTTTTACAACTGCTTTTGGTTTTACTTTTACCGCTGCTTTTGGTTTTGGTTTTGCTTTTACCGCTGCTTTTGCTGCTGGTTTTGCTTTTACCGCTACTTTTGCCTTTGCTTTTGGCTTTGCTTTCACCGCTGCTTTTGCTACTGGTTTTGCTTTTACCGCTACTTTTGCCTTTGCTTTTGGCTTTGCTTTCACCGCTGGTTTTGCTTTCACCGCTACTTTTGCTTTTTTCGGTTCTTCCACAGTAACGTGTCCCCAGTTCTCTCCTTTTTCAATTCGTCTCACTTGTGTTTCTGTGATACCAAAACTCTTTGCCAAAACTTTTCGCTTGGTCTTACCTTCTTGCAACCTCTTTTTGAGTAATCGAACTTTAGTCTCATTCATTTTTGCATGAGAAGGCATTTTTCGATTTTCATGCAAGTAAACACCTTGAGCAATTTGATGTTGAGTCATACCTGCACGGTCTACTCTTTGCAAATTTTCCCAATAATTGTTTAATTTGTTGCCGTCGATATGGATCAACATTGGCTTGCTTTTATCCTTTTTAAGAAATTTGCTAGCAACTAATTGATGAACATAGAAGCCCTGGCGAACGCCGTCTTCTAGTTTTAAATTCAATTGCATGAATCCTTGTTTCATCAAGGAACCTCTGAGCAATTTTTCATTGCCAGACATTTTATCGACACTTTTTAGTCGACCATAATCAGAGAAAAGATAGTTGCATTTTTTAGTATCAGCTTTTGCTTTTACTTTAGACCAACGTTCATTCCAATGACTTTTGATTTTGTTTACACTCATTATTCGATGTATTAAGATGATAGAAAATTTTGAAAAACTAGGAGCACCTCATCGTTCCAATAAATCTATATTGGAAAACTAAGAATAGAGTATACGTTTATTTAGGTTGAATATTTTTTAATCCAGTACAAATATAACGTATATAACGTACATTTTCATTTTTTTAAAATTAAAAATTCAACACGGCGATTTAGTTGTTTCCCAAGAACCGTATTATTCTCCGCAATCGGCCTAGAACTCCCGTAACCATTATAAAGTGTACGGTGTGGGTAAATGCCCTCTATGATTAAATAATCAACAACTGCTTTTGCTCTGCGAGTAGATAATTGCAAATTATATTCATCATCCCCATCAATATCCGTATGTCCACTAATTTCGATGATCATGTTTGGATAGGTTTGAAGCAGTTGCAAAAGCTTCTGTAATTCGGTATGAGAATGCGGCAACAGCTCTACCTCATCGGTATCAAAGAAGATATTTTTTAAGCGAATAATTTTTCCTTCTTCAATCGGTTCCCAAGTTGAAACTTTGTTTTCTTCAGAAATGTCTAAAAAAGGAGGTTCTTTTTTGACTAAAACATCATCAATATAATAGTAACCATATTTCAAAGAATTAGGACTAGCGATTTTCGTGGTAGTCAAACTATCGGGAAAGAAATTTCCGATAATTAAAAATACTGCACTAGTATACGCTATGAATTCTCCACCTACTTTGACCCATTGCCCGTGATCCGCTTTCAATATATTTTTAGAAAAAAACTGAGGCGATGCTTCAATCGGAATATCCAAAATCTCTTCATATTTTTTTTTGGAAAAAAACATCCCTAGATTATTTACTTGGATCGACCGAGATAAGTGACTGGTAAAAAGTTCCACCGCATAATTTTGACCAATCACCAAAGGTTCTCTCAGTTGAATTTGAATATATTCTCTGCAATGAGGTTTCCCCTCTTCACATCCATAAAGAGTAATACCTACCATCGATTCTCCCGTCCTTGGTTTTTGTTGACCAAAACCTTTGGCAGCCCAATGTGCAGGAACTCGAATCTTAGTGCCAAAAACATCAGGCGAAGAACCCGTGCCAGAACTCCAATATTTCATCACATCTGTAAAATGTTGTCCTTTATAAAACCATCCAATCGGAGTACTAGCATATTTTTCAAAACTTGGATTTGGAACAATATTTTCATTTTTTTTCACCGCAGGAGCTTGCGCAAAAAGAGTTGCACTCCAAATAATAAAAAAGAATAAAAGTGAAAAATTTCTCATTTTTTGATATTGCATTTTTGTAAAAAAAGAATGCCATAGTTTTTTAAACGAGAAAAGGAGGAGAGAAGTTATGTTTTTAACGAAATGAAAATAAAAGCGGTGTTAGTCCGTCTGGGCTAACACCGCTAAAATTTAAAATTATCCGACAGCACCTTCGTCAGAATTTAAAGTTAAATCTTGATTTGGATCATCTACATTAACATGGAATTTATACAAATTATCAATACCTTTATCTGCTTCCACTTGTTCTGCTATTACTTCCAAAAGTGGTGAAGTAATTCCAATAGAATCTGAAATTTCTCGAAGCGCCACTCTTGATTTATTTCCTTTTTTAAAATCAAAAATAGACCGAATACCTACACTCCGTAATTTATCAATATCCTTTTTTGCATAACAAACTAATTTCGCTTGACCGATCCAATCTAAAAGTTGACGAGCTTCGTAAGGTGTTTCAATCAGTAGTTTTGTCAAACTTGCTGTCGCTAAATTTTGAGCATTATCAATTCCTACTTCTTCCAATCTTTCTTTGTGCCCCAAACTCATTCCTTCGATTTTGTAAAGTGATAAAGTGACGGTATTGAGTTCATCAGGATTCAACCAATCTTTATAGAAGTTAATCATTGAACTTAAAATTCGTTGTGGAAACATTCCTGCCAAAAATGCAATTACTGCAATCGAAGTATCCAATTGAAAAGCACTTGTTTTTCCTAACAAAAATGAAAATACCAATGCAACTAAGCAAGCCAAAATAATTCGAACTCCTGCGCTATAATAAACACTTGGAGACAAATCAAATGCAATCAATCGTCGAATAATTTGTTGCGCAGACCAAATGAATGATCCAAAAAATGCAAAACCTAAAACAACTAAACTTTGATTGATAATAACTGTATTATCTCCACTTCCATAATCATTGCCCGTGAGCAATAAACTATCTTTTAAATTAGCCGCAAAATCTTCGGTAAAAACAAAAAATGCACTTGCCAATAAACAAATTAGAAATGCAAATCCAACGGGCAAAAAATAATTGGAAAAGGAATAAGTGTCTTGTACTCTTCGACTCGAGGAAATTCCCATATCGCGAAGGTTCTTTTCAAAATCTTGTTGTTTCTTTTGGCGCATAAACCAGAAAAAACTCATCGCAGTCAATGGCATGAAACCACTCACTATTGCAACAATTAAGAATCGGCCTAAAAAAGATAAATCAGTAAAATTAGAAAGTATATTAAGTATCATGGTAATGTTAGTTTGTCGTTGATAACCAGTGGCTTAAGGTACAAAATAGTATTGAAAATTTTAATAATGGGTTCTAGACTTATTTTTGATTTGGTATTTTTGATACCTGCTTATTGATGAGGTTAGGTTTTAAAATATTGATTACAATTTACTATTTGTTTTTTTTAATTAAAAAAGGTGTTTTAGGAAAACTATTCCTTCTATTTTTTATTAGGTTCTTGGTTCAGCAAATTTAGCAACGCACATGAATTACTTTTTATGAATACCACAACTCGACGAACGATATTACTTGTTTTTTTAGGACTTATTTTAGCCAGTCTTTATTTCACTACACAGCTAAAATTCACCTTTTATCTCGAACAATTCTTTCCGGAAGGAGATGAAGATTTAGCATTTTTTCAAGACTTCATCAAAGACTTTGAAACGGATGTCAACTTCCTGTTGGTAGCTGTTGAAAGAAAGGAAGGTATCTTTGAAAAAAAATTTTTAGCAGACGTTCACGACTTAACTTTTAAAGCAAAAGATTTAAAATATATTGAAGAAAGTTTTTCACTTACCAAAGTTTCTTATCCACTCAAGACGCCTTTTGGAATTACTTCTTTGCCAGCTATTCATCTTGACCAACCCGATTATTATGAGCGGGACAAAAAAAGAATTCTAGAGGACGAACGCTTTGTCAATTCGCTGATTTCAAAAGATGCAACCTCATTGGTTATTTCTCTAAAAACTCAAGCAAGCGTTTCAGTTGATGAATCAAAAGAATTAATGCCTGCGCTGGACAGTTTGGTGAAGTCATATAATTTTGAGGATTATCACTTTCTAGGTGCTGCTAATTTCCAAAAAGAAATGGCAGAAATGCAGCAAAGGGAGATTGTGGTTTCAACAATTATTTCAGCATTTTTGGTGGCGTTCGTGATGCTTTGGATTTTCAGAAAAGTGCCGGGTGTTTTAATTTCTTTGACTTCGATTGGAGCAGGATTGATTTTGTTTTTTGGTTTGCTGGGAGCACTTGGTCGTCCTCTGAATGCGATGGCGGCACTTTATCCCGTATTGATGGTGATCGTTGGAACATCCGATGTCGTGCATATTATGTCCAAATATATTGACGAACTCAAAAAGGGTTTTTCCAAAGAAGATGCCCTGCGTGTGACAGTTAAAGAAATTGGATTAGCGACTTTGTTAACTTCAATTACCACAGCGATTGGGTTCGCAGCTTTGTCTACGAGTAAAGTAATTCCGATCAAAGAATTTGGTTGGAATGCAGCGATGGGAGTAATGGTAGCTTACGTTACAGTTATCTTTTTTACGACTGCCCTGCTCTCGATGTATGATGAAAAGCAATTAATTAAGTTAGGGAAAGGAGAAGCTTTTTGGGGGAACCTGATGAACAAGTCTTACCTTTTTACAAAAAATAATGGCAAAAAAATAGCGGTCGGAGCATTTGCAAGTATATTGTTATGTGCTTGGGGAATTAGTATGATTACAACCGATTATAAAATCGAAACTAATCTCCCACTTCGTAAAAAACTGACTGAAGATTTTTTATTCTTTGAACATAACTATGCTGGATTTCGTCCGGTTGAATTTGCCGTTTTTGCTCAAGGGGATTATTTAGCTTCTGATTATGAAGTGCTTTTAGAGATAGATAAAATTGAAAAAAAGATTAGCACTATTCCTGAACTTCGAGCAACAACTTCCTTGACTTCGATTTACAAAAGTATCAATCGAATGTACAAAGGCAATAAAAAAGAAGCCTATAAAATTCCTGAAACGAAAGCGCAATTTTTAAAATATCAAAAAGCTGCAGAGAAAATTCCGCAAGCATCTACGAAAATTTTTGTCAGCCGAGATAATAAAAAAGCTAGAATTGCGACCAACATGCTAGACGTTGGTCGAGACAAAATCTCTGCGATAACTGATGGTTTAGATGATTGGATTGAGCAAAATATAGATTCCACGATTGTCCAAGTGAAACAAACTGGAACAGGTTTGATTTTGGATAAAAATTCCGAATATGTTCGAACAAGTTTATTGCAAGGATTGGGTGGAGCGATTTTAATGGTGAGTTTATTGATGGCTATTTTATTTCAAAACTGGCGGATGTTAATCATCTCATTGATTCCAAATATGGTCCCGTTGCTACTTGCAGGAGCATTATTAGGATTTTTGGGAATAGAATTGGAAGCAGGAATTTCGATCATTTTTGCAGTCGTTTTTGGAATTGCCGTGGATGATACGATTCACTTTTTAAGTAAATTTAAGTTGGCGCAAAGGAAAGGTTTGGGCATCGAGGAATCGTTGCACATTACTTTTTTGGAAACTGGAAAAGCAATTTGTTTGACGACATTGATTTTGTTTTTTGGGTTTTTGGTGTTGCTTTTTTCTATCCACCCTCCGAGTGTCGTGGTAGGATTATTAATTAGCGTTACTCTGGTGAGTGCGTTGGTTGGAGATTTATTATTAATTCCAATTTTAATCAGATGGTTGTATCCAAATGATAAAAAGATAGTTTCGAAAAAAGAGAATTAATTTTAACCAAATGCCAATCATCCAAATTTCAACAAAAATAAACGCGCCAAAAGAAATCTGTTTTGACCTTTCGCGAAGCATCGATTTGCATCAAGTTTCGATGGAGTCAACAAATGAAAAAGCCATCGCAGGAAGAACCGAAGGACTCATCGAAATGGGAGAAGAAGTCACTTGGCAAGCCACTCATTTTGGCATCAAACAAAAGTTGACTTCTAAAATTACCCACTTTGATTTCCCCAATTCATTTAGAGATGAAATGGTCAAAGGAGCATTTAAAAAATTCACGCATGATCATATTTTTTTTGAGAAAAATGGCGTAACCCAAATGCAAGATATCTTCGATTTTGAATCACCTTTTGGTTGGTTGGGAAAATTATTTACCTACTTGATCTTGGAAAAATACATGACTCAACTTTTGACCCAAAGAAATCAAACAATCAAAGAAATTGCAGAGAACGGAAAATGGAAAGAAATATTAAAAAAATCGTAATTTCGCCTCCCGTAGCACGACTCTCCGAGCCATTTCCCGTTCAACGACTTTCCAAGTCGTCAAACTAAAAGAAAAAATTATAGCAATAAATATTCCCGACTTGGAAAATCGTTGAACGGGAAACGACTCGAAGAGTCGTATTACGAACTGCCAAAATGACCTAAAACCTCCAATGGCAGAGGTTTTGATGTTACTATGCCAAAATAACGTGTATTAACTTATTTAAAAATAAATGATAAATAAAATTATAGACATGATGAGCAATAAAGGAAAATCTTCTGAAAAAGAGACCGTCGAAGAAATGGAAGACCAGATCCTTGAGAATCAGGAAGAACAAACTGGAAATGAAGGAGAAAATGAAGAGTTGAACGAAGAATCAACTGATGGTGATGACAAAGATTCTCAAATCGTAGAATTAAAAGATAAGTATTTGCGGCTTGCTGCTGAATTCGAAAATTACAAACGTCGAACCGTTAAAGAAAGACTGAATATGATGGGAACTGCCAACAAGGACACCTTGTCAGCTTTATTGCCAGTTATGGACGATTTTGACAGAGCGAAAAAAAATGCAGAAGACGAAAGTAGCACGGAACCTTTTAGTGAAGGAGTGATGATGGTTTACAATAAATTAGCCAACACTTTGCAGCAAAAAGGAATCAAAGCAATGGAATCAAATGGAGAAGATTTTGATCCAGAATTGCACGAAGCAATTACTGAAATTCCAGCTCCGACAGAAGAAATGAAAGGAAAAGTGATCGATACGGTTGAGAAAGGATATTATTTGAAAAAAGCAATTTTGCGTTACGCTAAAGTTGTGGTTGGTAAGTAGGACTATCGATTTAATATTAATAATTAAGGATTAAACTCGTTTATAAAAAATCCATAATCATTAATCCATAATTCTAAATCCTTGACATTTTTTTAAACACAAATCATTGTTGATTATTTTTTTTCTAAAAAATTAAAATAGTCGGCAGAAAATGGTAAACATGGCAAAAAGAGATTATTATGAAGTTTTAGGTGTGCCGAAATCGGCAGATGAAACGATCGTTAAAAAAGCTTATCGGAAAATCGCAATGAAATTTCATCCGGATAGAAATCCAGATAATAAAGAAGCGGAAGATAAGTTTAAAGAAGCTGCTGAGGCGTATGAAGTGTTGAGTGATGTAAATAAAAAAGCGAAGTACGATAGATTCGGACATGCTGGAATGGGCCAACAAGGTGGCTTTGGCGGCGGCGGCGGACGAGGCGGCATGACGATGGATGATATTTTTTCTCAATTTGGAGATATTTTTGGAGATGGCGGAAGCCCTTTTGAATCCTTTTTTGGAGGAAGTGGCGGCGGAGGCGGTAGCCAACGTGCGCAAGGTCAAAAAGGAAGTAACCTTCGCATCAAAGTAAGATTGACTTTGGAAGATATCGCAAATGGTGTCACTAAAAAAATCAAAGTCAAAAAACAACTTACTTGTAAAACTTGTAGCGGTAGTGGAGCAAAAGATGCTCGTTCAGTTGCCACTTGTGGAACTTGTCGAGGATCAGGTTATGTGCGTCAAGTGAAGAGTACTTTTTTGGGTCAAATGCAAACGACCGTTGCTTGTCCAACTTGCGCAGGTTCTGGTCAACAGATTACGGCAAAATGTGGAACATGTAGTGGCGTAGGAAAAACGAATGGCGAAGAAACCATCGAAATCGAAATCCCAGCAGGAGTTGGAGAAGGCATGCAATTGTCGATGAGAGGAAAAGGAAATGCAGGAGCTAAAGGTGGACCGAATGGAGATTTGTTGGTGAGTATCGAAGAAATTCCACATGAGAGTTTACAGCGGGACAGTCAAAATGTGATCTACGAATTATATTTAAATTTTGCAGATGCAGCTTTGGGAACTTCGATTGAAGTACCTACTATTGAAACTGGAAAAAATGCAAAAATTAAAATTCCAGCAGGAACGCAAGCAGGTAAAATGTTCAGATTAAGAGGTAAAGGATTACCTGGTGTGCAAACTTACGGAATAGGAGATCAATTGATTCACGTCAATATTTGGACGCCAAAAGAACTCTCTGATGAGGATATAGAATTATTGGAAAAAATGCGAGAGAGCAAAAACTTCGATCCACTTCCAGGGAAATATGAAAAAGGATTCTTCGATAGAATGAAAGATTATTTTAATTAATCTGAAATTGAATTTTTAGATTTTTATAAAAAAATAACGAGTCAGCGAAAAGTAATTTATACATTCGTTGGCTCGTTTTTATTTTGGTAAAAACGGTTTTCATTTCCAATACCTTGAATAAAAATTTATGAAAAAATATTTCTTCTTCGCCTTCGCACTTTTCCTTTTCTCCTGTGGTCCTAATTATATTTTGGATGAGAAAAAAGCAATTGCCAACGACCAATGGACTTATTCAGACTCCCTTTCTTTCACGGTTGACATTCCTGATACCAATAGATTTTACAATTTATATTTAGATATCGAGCACTTGACCGAGTACTCCTTTAAAAATATGTACATCCGTTTGCATTCCATTTTCCCAGGTGGTAAAAGAGTGACGGAACGCATTTCTGTAGAATTAATTGGATATGGCGGCCGATGGAATGGTGACTGCAATAGTGATGAATGTGATTTTAGAATGTCGATTCATGAAAACGCATTTTTTAATCAGATGGGAGCACATACTTTTGTCATCGAACAATTTATGCGGAAAGATCCTTTGGAAGGAATTCAAAGTATTGCTTTCCGAATTGAGGATACTGGGAAGTCGAGAGAAGAATAATTTTGAAAAATGAGAAACGCACAAGAGAAATTCAACAACGTTGTAAAAGAAGGAATTGTACCTATTTTGAAAAAGAATAATTTCAAAAAAAAGGGACTAAATTTTTATAAAACCCTTGGTGATATTGGGCATGCGATTAAGATCCAAAAGGATAAATGGAATTCAAAAGATGAAGTTAGGTTTACTATAAATATTGGTATTTTCTCTAAACCTTACTGGTTTGCAGAATACAATTATGATAATGAAGTTTCCCACCATACTTTTCCACAAGAACATATTTCAATAGTACGAAAAAGAATAGGCGATATTAAATATGGATACGATTATTGGTATGAAGTAGAATCTCAAATTATTGAGAGAAAAGTTATATCAGAATGCGTTGTCGATTGTGAAAAATATATTCTGCCTTATTTAAATTCAATATTAACTCAAGATGATTTGATAAAGTACCTTGAAGCTAATCTTGAGAAATCTAATTTCGCTTATAAACTATTTACTCTATTTTGTGAAATAGGAAATCGAGATAACGCGAGTATTCTTTATCAAAAATTAATCTTAGAAGCAGAGGGAAATAACCTGAATTGGTTGATGGAGAAAGGGAAAAAATACAACATAACATGAAACGAAAATCATATCAACTCAAAGCAGGTAGCGTCAAAAATATCCAACTCGTAGAAAGCGAACTCCCCGACCCTTCCGCTGGAGAAATCACCATTCAAGTCAAAAGCATCGGTTTTAATTTTGCAGATATTTTTGCGATTTGGGGATTGTATGGAGCAACTCCGGAAGGTGTTTTTATTCCAGGGTTAGAATATGCAGGCATCGTGGCGAAAGTTGGAGAGGGAGTACCGAATGTAAAAGTAGGCGATAAAATAATGGGCGTCACTCGCTTCGGAGCCTACACCACTCATTTAAATATTGATTCGAGATATGTAATTCCATTGCCAACAAATTGGAATTTTGAAGAAGGAGCAGCTTACCTCGTGCAAGTTTTGACGGCTTATTATGGTTTGTTGTATTTGGGGAATTTACAAAAAGGAAATACGGTTTTAGTTCATTCGGCAGCAGGAGGAGTTGGAATTTGGGCGAATCGAATTGCTAAAAAATATGATGCATTTACCATCGGTTCGATTGGCAGTGATGCGAAAATTGATTTTTGTAAAAACGAAGGTTATGATCGAGTGATTGTTCGAAGTGATCGTTTTGCGAAAGATTTAAAATCGAATTTGGAAGGGAAAAAATTGAACATCATTATGGAATGTATCGGTGGAAAAATTTTTCAAGAAGGGTTTGATATTTTAGCACCGCAAGGTCGAGCGATCGTTTATGGAGCGGCCCGATATGCTTCCATAGGGAATCGTCCGAACTATTTTAAATTACTTTATCAGTTTCTAACGCGTCCAAAAATAGATCCTCAAAAATTACCTGAGCTGAATAAATCTTTGATGGGATTCAATCTGATCTGGTTATACGAGCGAGCAGAATTGATGCATGAGTTGCTAGGTGATTTGGAAAAATTAGATTTAGGAAAACCGCACGTTGGACATACTTTTCCTTTTGAAAAAATTAAAGAGGCGATTCATTTATTTCAAAGTGGAAAGACGATGGGGAAAGTGGTTTTGACTATTTCGGATTAATTTAAACCTTTCTCCAAAAACCAAGTTTTATCTTTTTTTAAGTACTCACGAAGCTCCTGCTACGTGAGTATGCACACACATAAATATACACACGAAGCAGGAGCTTCGTTAATACTAAACGAAATGGATTCACTTACACAAATTATATTAGGAGCTGCGACAGGCGAAGCTGCAAAAGGAAAAAAATTAGGCAACAAAGCGATGTTTTGGGGAGCAGTCGGAGGAACGATTCCAGATCTTGATGTGCTCATCGGATCTACTTTACAAAAGTTAGGATTCGTGGATGAGATGTGGGCGTTGGCTTTTCATCGACATATTACCCACTCCTTATTTTTTGCCTGCACGATGCCTTTTCTGCTGGCAGCGATGGTGAATTGGCATTATAAAAATCCGAATCGTAAGTATGTTTCATATACGGGAAGCATGTTGGTTTTTGCATTGATAGGATTTGCGATGAATTATGTGGCGTATATTTTGGGTGGAGAAAATATAAATTTTGGCGTGCTCGGCGGAACAGGTTTGGTAGGAGCATTGTTAGCTTTTTTCTTTTACAAACGTTTTTTTACAAGAAAATTAACGGAGGTAAATGCCTCTTGGCAAGACTTTGCTTGGGTCTTCTTTTGGTCAATTTTCACTCATCCACTTTTGGATTGTTGCACGACTTATGGAACCCAACTTTTTCAACCATTTTCAGATTATCGAGTAGCATTTAATAATGTGGCGGTGGCTGATTTATTTTATACTTTACCATTTTTACTCTGCTTAATTGGAGCAAGATTATTTTTGAAAAATACTTATTGGCGAAAGTTTTTGTTGTGGTTGGGCATCGGTTGGAGTTGCGTTTATTTGTTGTGGACCGTTTATAATAAACATCAAGTGAATCAAGTTTTTGAAAAATCATTGCAAGCGCAAGGCATTGAATATCAACGATATATGACGAGTCCAGCATTGTTCAGCAATTTCCTTTGGACTGGAACTGCGGAAGGAAAGGATGCTTATTATCAATCGAGTTATTCCAAATTCGACAAAAATCCGTTGATTCCAAAGTTTACAATTTTACCTAAAAATCATGATTGGATCAAACAATATGAAGATGAAAAAACGATCAAAACGTTGAAGTGGTTTTCGAATGATTACTATTCTATTTTAAAAAGAGAAGATGGGAAATTACAGCTCAATGATTTGCGTTTTGGAACATTTGTAGATACCGAAATACCGAAGGAAGATGAGTATGTTTTCCGATTTATTTTGGAAGAAAAAAATGGAAAATTAGAAGCGCACGAAGGTGATCGAAATCGAGGTGATGGAATTTTCAAAGCACTTTATGAAAGGACGATGGGGAAATAAAATTTATAATTAATCTATTTTGTTTCGCTACATTTTTTTCTTCATAATTGTTTTGGAAAGAAATAAGCCCGAATCTTTGACTGGAAGATTCGGGCTTACTTTTTTAATTTTCTTTTCAAGAAAAAAACTTACATCAATTCATTTCTTACCTCAACTAAAGTTTTTTTTAAAATATTTTTAGCTCGATCCATTTCTGATTTTAGATTCTCTAGATTTGCATCTGAAAGTTTTACCAAAGGTAATCGTACCTCTCGATCACAAAGATTAAGCAACTCCATTGCAGCTTTTATGCCTACTGGATTTCCTTCACAATATAACCATTGATGAACATCTAACAATGCTTCGTTGATGTAATTAGCTGTTTTTAAATCGCCTTCCAAACCTGCATTGACCATCGTTGAAAACTCTCGTGGAAAAGCATTCGCAATCACAGAAATAACTCCATCTCCACCGCAAGCAATCAGAGGCAAACAGGTTGGATCATCGCCAGAAAGAACTGAAAAATGAGCAGGTTTATTTTTGATCGTTTTCATGCCTTGCACCAAATCGCCAGAAGCATCTTTAACCGCAGCAAATTTTTCACTTGCATTGGCCAATCGAACAACGGTTTCAGTATTGACATTCGAGGCAGTTCGACTAGGCACATTATAAATAATAATTGGGACCGGAGAAACTTTAGCGACTTCCATGTAGTGTTGGAAAATTCCTTCTTGAGTAGGTTTATTATAAGCAGGGCTGCTAGAAAGTATTCCAGCAAAGCCTTCGAAATTAAACGATTTAATTCTTTCAACTAGCGCAGAAGTATCATTTTTCCCAAAAAGTCCAGCGACGATTGGTAATCGTTCTCGCACTATTTTTTTGGTAAAATTTAAAACTGATAAACACTCATCTGAACTTAAAGTAATTGCTTCACCAGTTGTTCCAAGAGAGACGAGATAGTCCACTCCTCCTACAATTTGAAATTCTATAATTTTTTCTAGTGCATCAAAATCTACTTTTCCATTTTCTAAAAATGGCGTAACAACTGCAACACCTGTACCTCTAAACTGCGGCTTCATAAACTGGACTATTTATTCTATTAAGGAAAAAATCTACTTGTTTGATTAAATGATCAATGCCTTTATTATTTGGAATATCAATCATTAAATCGAAGCAATTGGAGTTTTCGGAAAAAGGACCGACTCGTAAATTTGCTTTTGACAACGTAGAAATATATTCGATTGATCTAATTTTCCCCAAGTAAAGATTAATCAAAATGTCAAATTTTCTATTCATAAACTGATTAATCTCAGCACTCTCAGGAACCATTTTCCAATTGATTTGATTCAATGTGAAATATTTAAATGAAAAGCTTAAGTCTTTTTGTTTGTTTTTGACGAAACCTAAAAGGCTTACTTTTTTGCCATTCTTGATCATCTTTTGAGCATAAGCCAACACTTTATCTCGATTTGATGCATCTGTTGCATCAAACAAAATTCCGATGGATTCTGCCTTGTCAAATTCGACAGAAGTTCTATTTACTTTTATTTGAGAAAGTTTTTGGTTTAAATGAGTTTCAAAAAAGTAAGATCTAATTTTTGAAATAATACTCATAGTGCTTTAATTTAGTTAGTAGAAATTAGAACTTATGTCCAAAATAAAACCTCTTAATAACTTCATTTTAGAAACAACCTAGAATAACTCAATCTTAGTTGTAACTTTTTTATCATAAAAAGCTACAACTAACTTCTATTTATTCTAGGTTGTTTTAAGCGGTTCTATTTTGCTTTAGCGGTTACCTTTTTTTTCAAAGTATCGTATTCTCCCATTTTGCTATACTTTTCAATACGTAATTTGATTCGCTTTTCGGGCGTCATTTCCATTAATTCGGCCACTTCTTTTTTCAAATATTTCTTTAACGTTTTTGCCATTTCTTCTGGAGAATTATGAGCGCCTCCGAGAGGTTCTTTAATAATACCGTCAATTAATTTAAACTCCAGCATATGATCGGCAGTCAATTTTAGTGCTTCTGCAGCTTGTTCTTTGTAATCCCAACTCCTCCATAAAATGGAAGAACAAGACTCAGGAGAAATTACAGAGTACCAAGTATTTTCCAACATAAAAACTCGATCGCCTAAGCCAATTCCAATTGCTCCACCAGATGCACCTTCCCCAATTACAGCACAAACAATCGGCACTCTTAATCGAGCCATTTCAAATAGGTTACGAGCGATTGCTTCTGCTTGCCCTCTTTCTTCTGCTTCTAGTCCAGGAAACGCTCCAGGAGTGTCAATCAGACAAATAACGGGATAATCAAATCGTTCTGCCATCTTCATCAACCGCAGCGCTTTTCGATACCCTTCAGGATTAGCCATACCAAAATTTCGATACTGTCTCATTTTGGTATTTACTCCTTTCTGGTGTCCGATAACGACAACCGTTTGTCCATCCAGATTTGCTAATCCGCCTACAATTGCTTTATCATCTTTAAAATAGCGGTCGCCATGTAGCTCCGTAAATTTTTTGAACATTTCACGGATATAAAAAAGCGAGTAAGGTCGTTCAGGATGACGAGAAAGTTGGACTTTTTGCCAACCAGTCAAACTACTATATATTTCCTTTCGCTCACTCTTTATCTTATTCTCTAACTCTTTAATTTTATCAGATACATCAATATCTCCCTTTTCTCCGACCTCTTTGAGGTTGTCGAGTTGTTCGTAGAGACTTTCCAACGGTTTTTCAAATTCTAAAAAAACCATAATTTTTTTTTTTTGGGTTAAAAACATAGCAAAATAGCTAATTAGTCAGGTGTTTCGTATAAATAATAATTAACCAAGCGTCGCAAAATTAGTAATATGACCGATTGAAAGGTAGCATTTGAATTTTTTTTTTAAAAAAACACGAAAGGTATTGCATAAGTTAAAAAGTAATCATACTTTTGCAATCGCTAAACAACAAATGAGTTGTTTTATTATTTAAGGTCTGGTAGTTCAGTTGGTTAGAATACCTGCCTGTCACGCAGGGGGTCGCGGGTTCGAGTCCCGTCCAGACCGCATTATAATTCCTTGATAATCAAGGTTTTACGCAAAAAGCCCGATACGAAAGTGTCGGGCTTTTTTGTTTGGTATACATCTAATCTATTACAAATACGGAATAAAAGTCCTTAAATTTTGTCTTGCCTCTTTAATCTCGCTATCTAATTTTATTGAATTGTTACCATTGGACTTTATACCAAAATATTTTGTCCTTAACTATATGGTCTTTTTTAATCACAGATTGCTTCGCAATGAAAGATTAATGATCTAATTCAACTCTAATTTTAGGACGATCTTTCAAAAACTCATCAAAATACTCTTTTGTTAATCCAGCATTTCTGGCAAGTATCTGTAAATGGTTCATGATCTGTAAGTGGGGTATTTCTACAAATCAATCTTTCTATGGGAGTCATTTTTTTAATGGAGCTATCAATCTGATTTTGAGAACACATGACAGATTCTAAATTTTTGAATCTTAAAAGTGGATCTAGATTAGATAGTTTAGTTTTGGCAGTAGTCATTTAGTCTATTGATTTTAAATAGTCTTTCTAAGTGAACTGGAGTGATCTCTTTTCTTATAAATACTTCTTCTGAAAATATTTTTTCCATTCTGGTAATAAGCTATATCTTCTTGACTAATGTCTGAAATTTTCATGGCCTTGGGATCGACAGAATTTCCACAAGAAAAAAGAGACAGGAAAATAAAAGAAGTAAAGAATAGATGATCGTTTTTTTTTGTAATATTGGATTTTGTTAAACTTGAAAATGAATAGATGAAAGTCGTTTCGTTATTTTTTTCACTCCAAAAAAGAGCTTTATCCAATGAAGTTCAATAAGAAAGTTTCACCTTCAATTGAAGCGTTTCACCTGCCACGACATTGACTGATTTTCATAGAAATATCATCTTGAATTATTTAATAAAGTTGTAAAATCGCTTACTTACAAGGAAGTAAAATGATCTCCGTATTAAATAATAATTCTGATCATTCCAAATAGAAAACTGAAGTACAAAAACCTAGTTTGCTGGAGTTTACTGGCTAAAAGTCTATTTTAATTCGTGTAGTAATTTTACTCATACATGAGTGATGGAATGTATTTTTACAAAAACTAACCCCGAGGAATCGAAATGAGGTTTTATTTTTTAATTCTGTATCCTTACTTAGGGGAAACATATCTTAACACAGTTATAACATTAATGCCGTTAAACAGTTAATTATCTTTCTCTTTCTTCGCCGCACCTTCCACATCCTTTCCTAACTATAACTAAATACTCGGAGCTTTTTTTTAATTCTTGGCTTCATATTTAGAGCCGTGGAAATGAATTTAACTAACTTATTGTCTTCGCACTTTCAAGGGCAAATGTCGATTAATCAAAACTTTTGGACAAGGACATTGTGTACTATTAGTTGCATCAATAACATCCGCTGTCGTACCTTGACCTCCTAATGCAACTATTGGCACACCGCTACCATCTATCGCTCCAATTAAAAGTCCCATTCCATCAATATCCGATAAGCTAAAATTCATTCCTCCTTCAATTGCATCATAGCACCCACCATCATCCGAATCTAAATCGTATGTATTTGGAATACCATCATTATCACAATAATCCATTTCCATATGATAACCGTCAATTCTTAAATCATCAAAAGTGATAGAACCACTCGTGATCGCTAATCCTCCAATTCCAACTGTTGGCTTATATAAATAAACTCTAAAAACTAATGAATCACTAATATCTTTTACAAAAACATTATCTAATGGATTATCTACAACAATGTAATTAGCTACATCATTTGGCCTTGAGATATCTTGAATTATTGGAGTTGTAAAATTATCTTTATTGATATAAACACTTACTTTAAAATCATGTTTTGGCGTATTGAAAAAATCACTAAACCCCCAATATATATTATATATTTCGAAAAATTTTCCACTTCCTGGTAAAATTGTATAGTCTATATAAAAATCTCCATCAATTGCTTCTGTTAAAGATTGAGGCAAAGAAGTTGAATTCAAAGTCAAAGCTGAACTAGGAATAGACCAACTATCCCAACCGGAACCAAGTGTTTGATTTTGGGCAGTAGCATCAGTATCAACATAAGAAGCTGCTGCTCCCGTTCCACCATTCATCGTCCAATCAGCTATTGTAATATCAGTTCCACTACATGCTCGCCTTTCATCATCATCCAATATCCCATCATTGTCATCATCTAAATCCACAAGAGGATTAATATTATCACCATCCGTATCACAAAGATCGCTTACTAATGTGAGGTCTTGCCAAAATCCATTGGGAGCAGGAACATACGTAATAGACGTTACTAAACCATCGCCATCTACAATTGGTATTCCCATTCCTGCTACCCCATCTCCATCTGGATCATATATACCTTCTTCATCTGTATCATTACATCCATCAGCAATTATCGGTTTGAAAAAAGACTAATATAAAATTATTCTAATGCGGGCATTTTGACCTGCCTTCGTTTTACAATAAAGCGATAAATCGCGTTCATTGACATAGTTGGTAAGAGATAAAA
>Ga0115005_10000687_pt1 | contig 26216 bp, 19 predicted proteins | sample ArcOceMetagenome_FD_87163 | JGI IMG/M metagenome (GOLD analysis project Ga0115005, IMG submission 87163) | Marine eukaryotic phytoplankton communities from Arctic Ocean - Arctic Ocean - Greenland ARC118M Metagenome | ecosystem: Environmental > Aquatic > Marine > Oceanic | place: Arctic Ocean...
CATTAATCATTAATCATTCTTAAACAATAATTTCAACTCCTTTGCCTCTGAAGGTTTGATCCGACCGCTGAGTACTAATCGCAATTCTCTCCTGCGAAAAGCGCTATCATATAATTGTTGTTCCTCCCGAGTCAAAGGATTGAGTTGTGGCACTTTGATTGGTTTTTTCTTTTCGTCACCTAAGGCAACAAAAGTGAAATAAGCATGATTACACATGCGAGATTCATGACCTTTGATATTGGCTGCAAAAACTTCCACATAGACTTCCACCGAAGTATTGAATGCTCGGGTGACCGAAGCTTCGAGGGTAATAACGTCGCCCATCATAATTGGTTTTTGGAAAGAAACATGATCTACTGAAGCGGTCACCACATGAGCCTCACAATGCTTTCCTGCACAAATTCCTCCCACTATATCCATCCATCGCATCAGATTTCCTCCCATCAAATTACCCAAAGGATTGGTATCGTTGGGCATGATCATTTCGGTCATGATAGTTTTGGATTCACTAACTTTTTTTGATTTCATCAATTAATTTAATATTTTAATTTTCAGCAAAAGTAATGTTTTGTTTTTTAAATTTGTTAATTCACAACTTTCTTGAAACTCAAACGATTTATGTAGAGACAAGGCATGCCTTGTCTCTGCTTCCCCCTTGATATCTAATCAAAACTCTACTAAATATGCACCTCCGTTATTTTGCTTTTTTAATTTTAATTTTTGTCTCTCAATTTGCTTTTTCCCAAAACAAAATTACACTTAGTGGCTATGTCTTGGATGCACAAAATGGAGAGACGCTGATCGGTGCAAGTATTTATGTACCAAAATTAAAAATCGGATCGGCTACCAATGAATACGGATTTTATTCTTTGGAAATTCCTGCTGAAGAAATTGAAGTGGTGTTTTCCTACATCGGTTATAATACGATTACTCAAATTTTAAATCTAACAGAAGATTTCCAAATCAACATCGAGTTACTTTCCGGACAAAACTTACAAGAGGTCAAAGTCTTCGCTGAGTCCAACAAAGAAGTCATCAACTCCACTCAAATGAGTGTTGAGAAATTATCCATGCGAGAAGCCAAACTACTTCCTGCCCTCTTTGGAGAAGTCGATATTATCAAAACTTTGCAACTCAAGCCAGGTATCAAAAGTGGTGGTGAAGGAACCTCTGGCATAGTCGTCAGAGGTGGAAGTCCTGATCAAAATTTATTTATTTTAGATGAAGCAGTCATTTATAATCCTTCTCACTTGTTCGGATTTTTCAGCACCTTTAATTCTGATGCGGTCAAAAATGTCAAATTATATAAAGGTGGATTTCCTGCACAATACGGTGGACGCTTATCGTCGGTCATTGATGTAAAATTAAATGAAGGGAATAAAAAAGAATTTTCAGGTGCAGGCGGAGTTGGTTTGATTGCATCAAGATTGACTTTGGAAGGGCCGATCAAAAAAGATAAAAGTTCATTTATGGTTTCAGGTCGAAGAACTTATGTAGACCTAATTACTCGTCAAATTAATAATGCTAAAGCGGATGATGAAGGGTTTAATCCCATCCCCGATTATTTTTTTTATGATTTAAATGCCAAAATGAATTATGAAATAAATGATAAAAATAAAATCTATTGGAGCGGATATTTAGGTCGTGATTTTTTTAAATTTTCGGATGACCAAATTAATATAAATTTTAATTGGGGAAATACCGCCAGCACTTTGCGTTGGAATCGAATTATTAATCCCCGGTTTTTTTCCAACCTATCTCTTACTCTTTCGGATTATAATTACAAATTTAATAATCGGTTTGGAGATATTGCCACTTTCACTTTGACTTCTGGAATTAGGGATTATACGATTAAACAAAATTTCTTTTTCAAACCCAATAATAAACACAACATCCGCTTCGGAGTAGATTTCACTCGACATCAATTTGAAATTGGAAGATTGCAATTTGGTGATGATGCCGGTTCATTTAATTTTACCGCAGGTCAAAATTTTACCGGAAATTCTTTTGCTGGCTACTTTACTGATGATTTTGAAATTAATGATAAATGGAAAATCAATTATGGTTTGCGACTTTCAGGATTTTATAATGAAAAATTCTTTGGTGGAATTGAACCTCGTTTTTCTGCCAAGTATAGTTTAAATCCAAACCTTTCGCTGAAAGCAAGCTATACCAATATGTCTCAATATGTTCATTTGGTTTCCACCTCAGGAGCCAGTCTTCCGACAGATATTTGGTACCCGACAGATATCGTTGCGGTACCTCAACGGAGTAACCAATTAGCAGCAGGAGTCAGTTGGTCGATCAGCGACGATCTTTTGTTGACGAATGAAGTTTATTATAAATGGACGAATCGAGTGGTTGATTTAAGAGATGGCGCACAGATTTTTGTTAATGATAATTTGAGTAATGAGTTTGTTTTTGGAAATGGAACGAGCTACGGCAATGAACTTTATTTGGAAAAAAAGAATGGAAAATTTACTGGCTGGATTGGTTACACTCTGGCATTGAGTGAGTTAGAGTTTGATGCGATTCGAAATGGTGATCCATTTCCACCTCGCTATGATACTCGACATGATTTATCAGTTGTGGCTTTATTGCAATTAAATCGTAGATGGGATTTAACCGCGACTTGGATTTTCACTTCAGGTGCTCCTACGACAATCCCAATTGGCAGATTTTTTATTCAGGATGTCGTTGGTGCAAGTCCGCAATTTGTGGTTCCAGAATATTCTTTGCGAAATGATTTTCGGATGCCTAATTTCCATCGCATGGATCTTGGCGTCGTTTGTAATTTTTGGCATAAGTGGGGAACCTCTGATTTGACTTTAAGCATATATAACGCCTATGATCGTCGAAATCCATTTTTCCTTTACATCGATATTAATGATACTAATGAAGATTCTATTCCTGATTCTTTTAAGGCGAAACAAGTTTCTCTTTTTCCTATCTTACCATCTTTGACCTATAATTTTAAATTTTAATCAAAATTTTATTTATCTGTTTTGATTTTACTAGAAAAATATTATTTATTTTCCTTATACTTGTCCTGCCTAATAGATTAGAATTTTTTAAACATAGATTTTTTTAAAATTTTCTTTTTTTCTAGGCAGCACGTTACCTAAATACGTGCCTCTTACCTAACGAAGACCTATCAACTATTTTTTCTAAAATCCTCTTAATCTTAAACACAAATGGTGATGTCTGTTTCAGGCATTTCGTCTGTTTGTATATTTTACATTGATATTTCTGAGCAACGATTATTATTTTTATTCGAAATAATATTGAAAGCTCATCCCTTTATTCAAACCTAGGTTTTATAAAAAATCGACATGTCGAACTGTTCCTAAGGAATAGTGAATGAATAAGTTGAACTTATTCATAAGGTTTACCTTATGTCCATTTTTTCATATTCCAACATATCTAAACCCCATAATTTATGTCATTACAATACTAATATTTCAAATACCAAAACCTAAACATGGCTATACAAAAAAATTTTCCACTTCTTATTTTATTTACTTTGACCACCACAATTTTCGCTCAAAAAGAAGCAAATATTTGGTACTTCGGTCACCATGCAGGACTAGATTTTAATTCTGGCGAACCTGTTGCTTTAACTGATGGAGTAATGAATACTGACGAAGGATGCGCCAGTATTGCTGATGCTAATGGTGCACTACTTTTTTATACAGACGGAACATTCGTTTGGAATAGAAATCATATTCAGATGCCCAATGGCTCCGGTTTGTTTGGTCATAAATCAAGCACTCAATCAGGAGTAATTGTTCCAAAGCCAGGCTCTCTCAATATTTATTATGTCTTCACCGTTGACTATACTGCAAATTCAGGTGGAATCGCTTACTCGGAAGTTGATATGAATTTAGAGGGAGGACTTGGAGATGTGAACGGCGTAAAAAATATTCAATTAATCACTCCAGCTTGTGAAAAAATTACGGCCGTTTTACATGAAAACAAACAAGACATTTGGGTCATTGGTCATGCTTGGAACTCATCAAATTACATGGCATGGTTAGTTTCGACTACAGGTGTTGAAACTAACCCTGTCATTTCTACGGTGGGATCTTATACTGGTTTAGTGGGTACAAGTAACTTTAATACCATCGGTTACCTCAAAGCTTCAGCAGAGGGTGATCGAATTGCAGCGGCACATTGGTATGATTTGAATCGGGTTGAAATTTTTGATTTTAATAATACCACCGGTCAATTGAGTAATCCAATTACCTTGGCGGGTTTTACAGGAAGCGGTTGTTATGGTGTTGAGTTTGCACCATCTGAACCAATACTTTATGTAACCGAAAGAACTTACAATGGTTATTTATACCAATATGATTTGTCTAGCGATAATGCAGCAACGATAAATAATTCAAGAATTATTTTAGATAGTTTTGTAGGTCGTTGGGGAGCACTTCAACTAGGCCCTGATGGAAAAATGTATGTGTCCAAAAGAAACTCAGCATACTTATCAGTCATCAATAATCCTGATGTTTTAGGAGTTGGATGCAGTTATGTGGATGAAGGTATTTATTTGAATGGAAAAATTTCTTGGATTGGTCTGCCTTCATTTATTCAGTCCTATTTTGTTTTGGCTAATTTTTCTTTTGAAGGGTTATGCTCAGGCAATCCAACTTATTTTACACTCGAAGTAGCTGACTCAGGGTTGGATTCTTTGAAATGGGATTTTGGTGATCCAACCTCTGGCGCAAATAATTTTTCAACTGAAAACGACCCTATTCATATATTTATAGACACCGGAACATTTGAAGTTACTTTAATCGTTTTTGGAGATGGGTTGTCTGATACGAGTACTCAAGAAATTACTTTGGCCATTCCAGCGATAGAACTTGGGCCAGATTTATCGAACTGTCCAGGCATATTAAATACTTTAGATGCGACCATAGCCAATGCCACCTACCTTTGGTCAGATGGTTCTACCAATCCAACTTTAGATGTAATTTCTCCAGGAATATATTCCGTTATAGTTGAGATTGATGAATGTCCTGCAAGTGATTCGATTACCGTTTCTCATCTGCCGCTTCCAGATTTAGACCTAGGCGAAGACCCTGCTATTTGTGAAAATGAAACGCACACCTTTGATGCAACTACACCAGATGTAGACAATTATTTATGGCAAAATAATTCTGTTGCTCCAACTCTGACCGCAACTACTGAAGGCAATTATTCCGTAACAGTTACTGGAACCAATGGATGTACTTCCCTTGATTCAGCATTTTTGACCATCAATCCTTTGCCCGTTTTCAGCTTAGGGCCAGATACCGAAGTTTGTAAAAATGAAAATTATCTTTTAGATGCAGGACTTGGAAATACGAGTACTTATGTTTGGCAAGATGGATCCACCAATCCTACTTTGAATATTTCGCAAGGAGGAATTTATACTGTTGAAGTAACCACCTTGGGTTGCAGTAGTACTGATGAAATTGAAATTTTCTATACAGATTTTCCAGTTGTTGACCTTGGAAATGATACTTTAATTTGTGCTGATGACGAATTATTATTGGATGCATATTATGATGATTTGACCACTTACATGTGGCAAAACAATTCTAATCTTCCAACTTTTAATGTTACGGAGCAGGGTACTTATTCCGTTACTTTACAAAACATTTGCGGAACAGCATCTGACGAAATTGTAATTGGAGAAAATATTCCACCAGTTCCACTGTTCATCGGAAATGATACCGTTATTTGTATTGGCGATGCTTATTTGATTGATGCGACAAATACAAATACTACTCATTATCTGTGGCATACAGGAAGTGACGAGCAAACTATTACGGTTCAAGAACCTGGATTTTATGCGATCACTTGGACGAACGAATGTGGATTTGTAACTGAATCAATTGAAGTAAAAGATCGAAGATGTGAATGCCCGGTAGTTTTCCCAAATGCATTTTCTCCTGACGGAAATGGTTGGAATGAAAAATTCAATACCGTTTCACCTTGTGCATTTACCCAATTTAATTTAAAAATATTCTCCCGTTGGGGCGAGTTACTTTTTCAAACAAATGACCCTTCCTTCGATGCTGGGTGGAATGGAACATTTAATGGAAAAGATGTTCAAGAAGGAGTTTATGTTTATACTTGTGAGTACGAGCATGAATTTAAAAAAGGAAGAATTTCAGGAGATGTTACTATTTTGAGATAAACATTTTTATAGTTTTCTCCTATAAATTAGCATATACAAACAGGAATTTGGTATTATTACCAAATTCCTGTTTTCGTTTTTTATAAAAAACATTTAGATGAAATTTAATAACTCCTCATATTTTTTCTACTACTTGTTATTTCTGACAAAGCTACGGAGGTAACTTTTTTTGGGAAATAAAAAACAAGCAAGCTACCGAAGTTGATTTTATTTTACACAACCAGAAACTTTTTCAAGAAGATAAAATATATCACGCCCGTATTAATATGTAAAATGAATTTTCAAGAAAAAACCGAATATTTGTCTACCAAAAATACACCTAACTTAAAAGTGTTGGACTTGACCGAGTAAGAAATTTGGCTAAGTCAATATTTTGAAAAAATGGTTTACTTCAGCTTTTGGGTAAGTTAATGTGCAGCTTGTTTACAAAGATTTGCTGACCGTAGCAATTTCCGAAATGAGATAGAAAGTCATGGAGTCGTTTTGCTGAGGATAAATCTACACGCAAAATATCTGTCCCATTTTCGACATTCAATTTCCTTCCCACCACTTTTTTCTTTTTTACCAAAATCAAAAACTATCTTTAATGCGAAGAATTTTCTTCTAACAATAATCTATGCCTCCAATGAAAAAATTATTTGTTTTTTTCTTCCCTGCATTTCTATTTTTTGCTTGCCAAAATACAGAAACTTCCAATGCCGTAAAAATTACCGGAACGATTGAAAATCCCATTTCGGAAAATGCAACCATCCGCTATGGAGATTCTACTCGCACCGCTGCAGTTGTCGATGGAAAATTTGTCCTCGATTTTGAATTGACAAAACCTGAAATGATCACCTTCAAACATGGGTCTGAATCAGGTGGTTTATATCTTGAGCCAGGTGACAATGTTACGTTGACTTTGAACCCAGCGGAATTTGATGAAACTTTAAAATTGGCTGGCGACGGTGCAGAAGAGAGTAATTACCTTTTAGCCAAATACCTTTTGAATGAAAAGTACAATGAAAAAATGAAAGAAACTTATTCATCAACTCCAGCAGAATTTGCGTCGTCGATGGATAAAATAAAATCTGAAAATGAACAGCACCTGGATACTTATTCTAAAGCTAATCAAAATATGAATTCAGATTTTATCACCAATGAAAAATCATCCCTCCTTTACACTTGGGCAACTGATAAAATAAATTATCCAGCCTACTATCCATACTACGCTGGTGCAGATGCTCCTGAGTTGGAATTGGAAGATGATTATTTATCGTTTATGGATAAAATAGATTTGAATGATGAAAATGCTTTTGAAAATAATCGTCAATATGCTCAAATGTTCAATGCTTATATCAATGGCATGGGACAAAAAGCTGGAAAAGGGTTGGACAACCTTGCCGGAATGTTTGAAGCTGCTAATGACAAAATCAACAGCGATAAAATCAAGTCTGGAATTTTATCAAAAACCTTGACCAATTTCCTAAATTACAATGATGCAACGGGTGCAGCAAAATATGTGGAAATGTTCAATAAAATGTCCACCGATGAAAAGCAGAAAAAAGCAATTGATGGAACTTATGCAACTGCGATGAAATTAATGAAAGGAAAACCAGCTCCTACTTTCAATTACACCAACACCAAAGGAGAAGCAGTTCCTCTAGAAACTTTGAAAGGAAAAAGTGTTTATGTTGATGTTTGGGCAACTTGGTGTGGCCCATGCAAAAAAGAAATTCCTCACTTAAAAGAATTGGAAGCTCAATACCATAAAAATGAAGATATCGTTTTCATGAGTGTCTCTATCGACAAAATGGAAGACAAAGAAAAGTGGTTGAAAATGGTAGAAGAAAAAGAATTAAGTGGCATCCAATTGATGGCTGACAATGATTGGAAATCTTCTATTTGCACGGACTATGCGATTCGAGGAATCCCTAGGTTTTTATTAATTGATCAAGATGGAAATATCATGGACAAAAATGCTCCTCGTCCTTCCTCTAAAGAAATCAAAGAAGTCATGGCAGATTTAGCGCAGCCGAAAATAACTTCGATGAAGTAAGTGAGTAATTGTGAATGGTGAATGATTAACTTCCCACGGTTTGTTTTACCCTTGGGAAATTAACCGTTCACCATTGACCATTATTACCTACTTATTTACATTTTCCTAACAATGCTTTTACAACTCTTTTGTCAATCCCTAATTCTACTGCCAAATTAAATTGTTTGCAAGCCTCTTCCATGTTTCCTATTTCCATAAAAACTTCTCCTTTAGTGACTTGAGCGATAACATAATTTGGATCTAGTTCAATTGATTTTTCCACATCAATCATCGCCTTATCTAATTTTTTCATAATCAAATACGTATCAGAACGAGCGTTATAAAGCATCGCAGACTTTGGATATTTTTTTATCAATTTAGAATATTCCACAATAGCTTCTTCCATTTTTCCCTGCTTTTTGATCAGAGTCACTACCCTAGCTTCCACATCAATATCGTCTGGATTGACTTTTAAATAAGCATTCAAGTCAGCTTGGGCTTTATCCAATTCTCCAAATTCAATATACATCATCATCCCACGATTGATTCGAGCAGTCTTGTTCAAATCATCCAATTCTAATGCAACATTGTAATCTGCCAATGCTCCTTTTACATCTTCCAAATTGTGTTTTAGAGTTGCTCGATTAGTAAAATAATCTGCCTTTTTAGAATTTAATTTGATGGCTTTATTGTAAGCCTTCATTGCATCTTTAGTCTTTCCCATTCTTCGATAAGCAGTTCCCATATCGCAATACAAACGAGATTTGTCGCGCTTTTTAGGATACTTTTTTATCATCTTTTTGTAGGTTTTGACACAACAATCAAACTCGCCTTGAGCAAAGCATTGGTTAGCTTTATCATTTAATTCATCAATTGATTGTGCTTGAATATTGCCCAATAAAACTATAGAGAAAAAGAGAAATGTTATTCGCTTCATTACTTTTTGTTTTTTAGAAAAAAAATTAAAATCCAATTTTGGTTATTGAAAAAAACTGGTTGAACACAAATTAATAAAAATCATTTGATCGAAAAATTATTCATAAATAAAATGCAAATGTTTTGTTATAAAATCACACTTAGGAAATTAACCGTTCATCATTAATCATTAACCGTTATTTCGTATGTTTGAGAAAAACAAAACGAACTTATGGAATTGATTGATAAATTTTTAGCTGACTTTGCTTCATTTGTTTGGGGATTGCCGCTTTTATTTTTACTCATTGGAGGAGGATTAGGACTTTTGATTTATAGCAAATTTTTACCTTTTAGATATTTGTTCCATGCCATTCAAATCCTTCGTGGAAAATATGACGATCCAAATGATCCCGGCCAGATCACTCATTTTCAAGCATTAACTACCGCACTCTCCGCGACTATTGGAATGGGAAATATTGCTGGAGTTGCCGTGGCTATTTCTATCGGCGGACCAGGTGCTATTTTTTGGATGTGGGTGAGTGGAATTATAGGAATGAGTACCAAATTTTTCACTTCCACTTTGGCGATCATGTATCGAGGAAAAGAACCAGGTGCTCCAGATTCAATCAATCTAGATTCTAATTCAGAAGATATTTTAGATAAAAAAGTAGATGGGAAAAAAGTAAAAAATGTAGAAGGTGGGCCAATGTATTTTATAGTAGAAGGCTTGGGGGAAAACTGGAAACCTTTGGCTATATTTTTTAGTCTAGCAGGTCTACTAGGCGCATTACCAGTTTTTAATGTCAATCAATTGACGCAAGCTATTGGCGATATTTTGCTAGAACCAAATGGAATTGAAGTTACCTTTAATGTTAATTTAATGATTGGAATTACCTTAGCCATTATTACTTCCATCGTCATTCTTGGAGGCTTAAAAAGAATCAGTCAACTCTCCGCTCGATTGGTTCCATCGATGGTTTTACTCTATTTTATTTCAGTCGTGTGTATATTGTTATTAAATTATCAAGAAGTACCAAAATACTTTATGATGATTTTCACGGATGCCTTTTCAGCTTTTAATTATAGCCAAGCCGCAGCAAGTGGTAACGAAGATGCTCAACCTTTTTTAGGAGGAATGTTGGGAGGATTAATTTTATTAGGTATTCGACGAGGTGCTTTTTCTAATGAAGCAGGAATCGGAACAGCACCGATGGCACATGGCGCAGCCAAAACAAGTGAGCCCGTCCGAGAAGGTTTGGTTGCGATGTTAGGGCCAGCAATTGATACTTTGATTGTTTGTACTTTGACTGCTTTGGCGATTTTGGTAACTGGTGTTTGGGAAACTTCGGCAGCCAATGGAGTGAGTTTGACGGCGACCGCTTTTAGTAATTCATTTCCCGTTTTTGGAAATTACTTATTGCTTATATGCGTAATCGTTTTTAGTGTTTCTTCTTTATTTTCCTATTCCTATTATGGAACAAAATGCATGGGTTTTCTGGTAGGAACGAAGCATAAACATTTTTATAATTATTTTTATATCGCAAGTATTATCGTGGGAGCAACTTATCCTTTGAGTTCAATGCTAAATTTGATTGATGGAAGTTTTGCATTGATGGCGATTCCGACGATGACGGCGACGTTGATTATGGCGCCTAGGGTGATGAAGGAGGCGAAGAAATATTTTGATAAATTGTAGGTAACCACAGATTGACTTCCAGTCAATCTGTGGTTTTTTATTACCCAATAAAAAGTTGATTCGCCAAAAGTTAGTGAATTTCTTTTCTTTTCTTAAAATTAAAACCAGAGGTTGGCTGGAAGCCAATCTCTGGTTTACTTCAACAAAGACTTCGCTTCTTTTTTCAAATCCAATCCCCCAAAATTCCCCGAAGTCATCATCACCAAATTCTTATTTTCCCATTTAAATCTTTTCAAAGCCGAAAGCACTTTTGCATTATCCGTCACCACTTCCATATTTGGATGATCAAATGCCGCCTTCACTTCTTCAACCGAAATCGGAGGTAATTTTTTCATCGCCAAAGTATGTTCACTAAAGTAAACGATCGCTTTGTCCGCAGCATTCATCGTACGTGTATATTCTGTTAAAAACTCTTTATTCAAACTAGAAAAAGTATGCAATTCCAAGCAAGCAATTAATTTTCGCTTGGGATGTTGAGCCTTGAGTGCTTTCATGGTTGCCTCCACTTTACTCGGTGCATGTGCAAAATCAAGAAAGGCCAAACAAGTTTTTGTTTTAGCCAAAAGTTGTAATCGCTTCGCTGCCCCTTTAAATGATTTAATCGTTTTGAAAAACTGAGCATCCGTCACGCCTACTTTTTTACAAACCAAATACGCAGCTCGGAGGTTTTCCAAATTATGTTTTCCAAAAATCCCCAACGTAATCGGTTTTCCTTTCTCATTTAAAATGATCGTTTTCCCATCTTTCAAAGTAGACTCAAATGCTTCATAAGCTTCAGCTTCAAATCCAGGCTTTTTTATTTTCCCCAAAATATCATTGATATGTTCGTCATTTTTATAAAAAAACAAAGTTCCTCCTTTTTCAATCGTTTTAATATATTTGGCAAACTGAGACTTATAGTTTTCAAAAGTCGGAAATACATTGATATGATCCCAAGCAATTCCAGTAATTACCGTCACATGAGGCTTGTAATGCAAAATTTTAGGCCGCCGATCAATTGGCGAAGACAAGTATTCATCCCCTTCCACCACCATCAACAGAGCATCAGACAATCGAACCATCGAATCAAATCCTTCAATCTGAGCACCGACCAAATAATCAAAATCAATTTTGTTACTTTTGAGCACATGAAGTATTATGGACGTGGTAGAGGTTTTGCCATGGCTTCCTGCAATGACCACTCGTTGTTTATCTTTGGCATGTTGAAAAAGAAATTCAGGATAAGAATAGATTTTCAATCCTATTTTTTTCGCTTTTTTCAATTCAGGATTATCCTTACGGGCATGCATCCCTAAGATGATTACATCGATATCTTTGGTAATCCGATCAGGGTTCCAGCCCATCGTCTCAGGCAGCAAATCATGCTTTTGAAGTCTCTCTTTAGAAGGGCTGTAAATTTCATCATCTGAGCCTGTTACGGTATGATGATTGTAATTAAGTGCTATAGCAAGATTATGCATTGCTGCACCTCCGATGGCTATTAAATGTATTCGCATTTAGTGTTTTTATTGAAAAGGCCTTTAAAACCGACAAATATCGTATAATATTGGCAAAATCATTTACGTTAATGAACAATATGTAAATTAGAATCTTTTATATTTTTTAACTTTGTGTTACCTTATAACATATCTAAAATAATTAAAATGAAATCGGTAAAACTCAAAAATTTCCTCCCCGTCGCTATCTGTCTATTTGCTTTAATTTCTATGACTTCTTGTAACAGAGGTGTAGGATGTCCAAGTGATTTTTCTATCAGCAAAACAATTGTGAAAGCTGCGAAAGTAACTGTTCCAACTGTAGCTAAAAAAATATTAAATTAATCATGAATTGGATTCCTTTAGAATCTGTTGATCAGGTTAACCAAATCGTCGAACGATCAAAAGAAATTCCTTGTGTTATTTTTAAACATAGCACAAGATGTTCTATCAGTTCGATGGCAAAATTCCGACTCGAAGGAGATTGGGATATTTCGGAAAATAAACTTGAAGCGTATTATTTAGATTTAATCGCTCATCGAGACGTTTCCAGTTACATTACCGAAGAACTTTCTGTGTTCCATGAATCTCCGCAAATCATCTTGATCAAAGATGGCGAAGTAGTTTATGATGAATCACATTTGGATATTACGGTAGATGAATTAAAAGAAAGCCTTACCGCGTAAATGCCTAATAATCAATTAATTATAACTAAAGATGGGTCTCACTCCTTGTTTTCTCAAAAGCATGGAGTGAGTTACCATTCCAAATATGGTGCGATTCAAGAAACCCAGCATGTTTTTATCAATGCAGGTTTTCAGCACAAAATTCCTACCGCTTCACTTTCTATTCTTGGTATTGGTTTTGGAACTGGCTTAAATGCTTTTATGACTTTTTTGGAGTCAAAAAAGCAGGAGGTTGATATCAATTATATTGGTGTAGAAGCTTATCCACTTTCTTTAGAAACTATCAAGGAGTTTAATTTTTCAGAAATTTTAAAAGAGGAGGAAAGTGTTTTTCAAAAAATTCATGCATTGGATTGGGAAACACCTCATGCGTTGAACGATCATTTTCAATTGACAAAAATGAAAATGATGATTGAGGATATTGACTTTAAAAATAAATTTGACTTGATCTACTTTGATGCATTTGGTCCAGGTTCGCAACCTGAATTATGGGAAGAATCGATTTTGCAAAAAATGTATGATGCTTTAAAAATAGATGGGGTACTCACCACTTATTGCGCTAAAGGTTCCGTAAAAAGAGGTTTGAAGAAAGTAGGTTTTACTATCCAAGCTTTGCCTGGGCCTCCTGGGAAAAGAGAAATGACTAGAGCGGTAAAAATGGAACTTCCTGAAATTGAAATCGAAGGAGATAACTCGAAAGAAGGTTTTCTCAATGTTGATGTTTTCTCAAAAGAGGCCCCTACTGAAATTGAAAAAGAAACCATCGCAATTGTCAATGAAGAAATTTCCAATGGGTTTTTATCTATACAATTTAATACTAAAAAAACAGGAAAAACTGCCAATGTCAAAATGCTAGGCATTGATGGAAATGTATTGTTAGATAAAAATATTCCAGTTACTTCAACTGTGCAAAACCTTGATATTCAAGCGATTAGTAATGGTAATTATTTTGTTGCCATCAAATTTGGTGATCATATCAAAACTTCATTGATTACCAAAATTTAAATTTCTACAACCTTTTTGGATCATTTTTTCGTTGTAAAAAGTAGGATACTTTTTATGATAATTTTTCTATTTCACCCTCAAAAAAATTCACCTATGAAAAAGATCCTGACTACCCTACTTTTCGTTTTTTCTCTTTTTTTTATTGCAAAAGCAACTCATAATTACGGAGGGGAAATAACGGTGAATCAAGCTCCATCGATTGAAGTTCCAATTGATGAAGTAACCTTAAGTGTTGGGGATACTTTGAAATTTGAGGTAGAAGGAGTCGATCCTGAAATGGGTGAAATTTTAGTTCAAGCTATTGCACAACCTTTCCGTTTTGACAATCCACCTACTTTTAATGTACCTCCGGATTTCACAACTGGACCAATTAATGCGAGTTTTGAATGGGAAATTTTTGACAACCATGTTTACCTAAATCCATACTATCTAGTTTTTAGAATTGAAGAAAAAGATGCGGTCAATTGCGGTTTGACAAGTTATCATGTCTTGAAAATTAATATAAATGATTCACCTACTAACAATACATTTACAAATCAAAAACTAGACGTTGAAGTTTTCCCAAATCCTGTTTCAGATGGGAATATTTTTGTAAAATTTAATTATAAAAAAGAAAGGGAAAATATTCAAATACAAGTTATTAGCTTGAACGGGAAAGTATTGTTAGAAAACCAGTTCAAGAATACCAACCAACCAACCAAACACAATACTTTGATTTACAAAGAATTACGAGTGGAAATTATTTTTTAATGATAAAATCAAAAGACAAAATCCGAGCTACTCAAATCACGATTAAGTAAATTTTACTGTTGAACAGTAAATCCTACTCCTCTTATTTTGAAAAAAAATATCCCGAATTTTCAATCTGAAAATTCGGGATATTTAATTTTTATAATTCATATTGCTTTATTTTCCGATAAAGCGTCCTTTCAGAAATACCTAATTCCTCTGCCGCTTCCTTCCTTCTACCTTTGTATTTTTTCAAGGCTTTATCAATCATTTGTTTTTCCATGGATTCCAATGAAAGCGTTTCCTCCACTTCTTCCGCTTGTTCATAATCTGGATTTTCAATGATGATTGGTTGACGTTCGTTGTCATTATAATCTCCCCCTGAATCTTGGTATGATGAATTAGACGATGATGAAAATGATCTTCCCCGCTCTTCGGTATAACTATCACGTGGTGCAGGTTTAGGGAAAGAAGGTGCTTCCAATCTTCGCAATTCTCGCAAGTCAGGAACCTTCAGATCATTTCTTTTAATCATCTCAAAAACTAAAGACTTTAAATCATTCAAGTCTGTTTTCATTTCAAAAAGCAACTTGTACAAAATCTCTCTTTCTTCAAAATTAGAATTTCCGCTCGTACTTCCACCAGTTTTTGCAGGCAAATTTCTTTTCAATAAATGTGGATTAGAATCAATCAATTCCTCTGCAGTAATTATTTTTTCCTCAGACATTAAGGAAACCCTTTCTGCCACATTTTTCAATTCTCGAATGTTCCCTTTCCATGTATAATTTTCTAAAACTAACTGCGCCTTTTCATCAAGCTTTACCGGTGAGGTTCGATATTTATCTGCAAAGTCAGAAGCAAATTTTCGAAATAAAACTGGAATATCATCCGGTCGCTCTCGCAAAGCAGGGACTTTTATCAAAACTGTATTCAATCGATAATATAAGTCTTCTCGAAATTTCCCTTTCATCACGCGATCCTCTAAATCCACATTCGTTGCTGCCAGTACCCGAATATTTGTTTTTAAAACTTTATTGGAACCGACTCGCATAAACTCGCCAGATTCTAATATTCTCAGTAAAAAAACTTGGGTATCTAACGGCATTTCCGCAATCTCATCTAAGAAAATTGTTCCTCCATCGACCGTTTCAAAATATCCTTTTCGATCAGCAGAAGCTCCCGTAAATGCTCCTTTTTCATGACCAAACAATTCTGAATTAATCGTTCCTGAAGGAAGTGCACCACAGTTGATCGCAATAAATTGACTATGCTTTCGAGGACTCAAAGAATGAATCACTTTGGAAAAAATTTCCTTCCCTACTCCACTTTCCCCAACAATCAAAACAGACAAATCAGTCGGCGCTACTCGAACAGCGGTGTTCAAGGCGTGATCCAAAAGGGTGGATGTTCCGATAATTCCGAATCGTTGTTTTATTGCTTGAAGAGTTCTTACCATAATGTAGCTGGTCGCTTTAGCTGCCCGCCTAAAAAAGAGCGCAACGATTTTTTTAGTAATTAAAAATAGGATAGCATAAATAAATGTAAACCATATTAGATCCCAGAGTCCTAATCCACAGAAACCTTAAAATTTAAAAAGTACCCATTTGTAGCAGTATGAAAAATAGCTCTAGCGCATTTTCTATAAACCTTAATTATCAATAGCTCGGTATTTTTTCAACCAATAAAAGAATTGATAATCAAAATTAGTAAAATTGAAATTATTCGACTTTAGAGCACTTTAATTATTTGCTGAACTCTTGGGTGATGAATATTGGGTGATTTTCTAAGTGCCTTCGGCAACTTAGGCGGGCAGCTAAAGCGACCCACTACTACGACGACGAAACAATTTCTCCTTTCAAAGTCGCACTCGTCACTTCTCTCACTTTTACCATCACATAATCTCCTGGCTTCGCACCTTCCGTTTTAGGAAAGATCATCACCTTATTCTGAGAATTTCTTCCTTTAAAATCAGCCTCACTTTTCTTCGAAGTTCCCTCAATTAAAGCCTTAAAAGTTTTCCCTATATCTTTTATGTTATGCTCATGAGCAACTTTTTGCTGTGCATCCACGATCTCTTGCAACCTTCGTTTTTTTACATCATAAGGAACATCATCCTCATATTTTCGCGAAGCCAAAGTTCCTGGTCGCTCTGAATAATAGAACATATAACTCATTGAATATTTTGCCCAATAAACCATGTCCACCGTTTCTTGGTGCTCTTCCTCCGTCTCTGTGCAAAAACCTGCAATCATATCAGATGAAATAGCACAATCTGGAATAATTTTATAGATAGATTCTACTCTTTCTTTGTACCATGCTTGATCGTAAGTACGGTTCATCAATTTCAAAACTCGACTATTTCCACTTTGAATTGGTAGGTGAATATAATTGCAAATATTTTCATGTTTGGCAATCGTATGCAACACCTCATCCGTAATATCTTTGGGATGAGAAGTCGAAAATCGTACTCGCAAATCTGGATTGACTAAAGCGACTGCTTCCAATAATGTAGCAAAATTTGTTACCTCTTTCGTCTCTGGATTCTCCCACTTATAAGAGTCCACATTTTGACCAAGCAAAGTAACTTCTTTGTATCCTTTTGCTACCAAATCAGTTGCTTCAGCAATAATTGAAAATAAATTTCGACTTCGCTCTCGACCTCTAGTGTAAGGCACCACGCAAAAAGAACACATATTATCACAACCTCGCATGATAGAAATTAATGCGGTAATTCCATTTGAGTTCAACCGAAGTGGACTAATTTCCGCGTAGGTTTCTTCTCGTGAAAGAAAGACATTTACGCCTTTTTCACCTTCCTCAGCATTGGCAATTAATTTGGGTAAATCTCGATAAGCATCAGGCCCAACGACCATGTCCACTAATTTTTCTTCTTCCAAAAATTTAGTTTTCAAGCGCTCTGCCATGCATCCCAAGACACCAACTAACATCCCTGGACGTTGTTTTTTTATTTTATCAAAAACCCGCAATCGTTTTCGAACTCGTTGTTCCGCTTTATCTCGAATGGAACAAGTATTCACCAAAATCAAATCTGAGTTCTCGATAAATTTAGTAGGGGCATAGCCTACTTCCGAAAGAATCGAAGCCACAATTTCACTATCACTAAAGTTCATGGCACAGCCATAACTTTCAATATAAAATTTCTTTTTGCTATCGTCTTCCACCAATTCTTCCTTGAAGAAAACTTGACCTTGTTTGCTTTCCTCTAAAGGTGTATTTAAATGTGAAATCGTAGGATTGTCGTCGTACATCGCAATATTTTTTTTCTTAAAAAATTCGAGCGCAAATATAGGGTTTTTTGAATTCAATAATGACAAATTGGCAGAAATAGTAAATTGATCAGATGATAATTTAGAAATTTTGTACTTTCCCAAAATTAAAGAGAAGCATGAATAGGAAACCACATAAGAATACTTTCTAGCCTTTGTGATTCAAAATAATAATTTTACTTTAGCCCATTATTTTAACCATTTAATTACCAACAATTTAAAACCAATTTTAATGAAATCCGATATCGAAATTGCAAGAACTATCAAGTTAAAACCCATCCAACAAATTGCCAAAAAACTAAAAGTAAAAGAAAGTGATTTGGAACTCTACGGAAAATACAAAGCCAAACTTCCGCTCTCCCTAATTAATAAAACCAAAGTCAATAAATCCAAACTCATTTTAGTTACCGCCATTTCTCCAACTCCTGCTGGTGAGGGAAAAACGACGATGTCAATTGGCTTGACACAAGGCATGAATCAGATCGGGAAAAAGACCACGGTTGTTTTACGCGAACCTTCCTTGGGACCTGTTTTTGGAATTAAAGGTGGAGCAACTGGTGGAGGTTGGTCGCAAGTGCTTCCGATGGAAGATATTAATTTACATTTCACCGGTGATTTTTCAGCCATTGAAAAAGCACATAATTTGTTAGCCGCGCTCATCGATAATAATATTCAAAGCAAAACCAAATCAATCAATATTGATCCGCGAACCGTGCTCTGGAAACGGGTGATGGATATGAATGATCGAGCATTGCGAGATATCGTAATTGGCTTAGGTGGAACAGGTTCTGGGATCCCGAGAGAAACTGGGTTTGATATTACAGCTGCCTCTGAGATCATGGCGATACTTTGTTTGTCTGATGATTTAATGGATTTAAAAGCTCGGTTAGGGAAAATATTTGTGGGTTTTACTTTTGACAAAAAACCTATTTATGCTGCAGACTTAAAAGCACAAGGAGCAATGACTGCCTTGTTAAAAGATGCAATCAAACCAAACTTAGTGCAAACCATCGAAGGAAATCCTGCGATCATTCACGGAGGACCGTTTGCCAATATTGCGCAAGGAACGAATTCTGTGATTGCTACTCGAATGGGTATGTCACTTTCAGATTATGTGGTGACGGAAGCTGGTTTTGGATGCGACTTGGGAGCAGAAAAATTCCTTGACATAAAATGTGTGAGCGCAGGACTTTCGCCAAAGGCTATTGTGCTAGTGGCAACCATTCGAGCATTGAAATATCATGGTGGCGCAGATTTAAAATCACTTAATCGCTCTAATCAAAAAGCGGTTAAAGGTGGTTTAGAAAATTTAGAAAAACATATTGAGAACGTTTTGCAATTCGGTATCCAGCCAGTCGTTGCGATCAATCGTTTCGTTTCGGATACGGATGCAGAAATTAAAATTGTAATTGATAAATGCGAATTACTTGGTGTCAAAGCTGTCCTTTGCAATGTTTGGGGAGAAGGTGGAAAAGGTGCTGTTGACTTAGCAAAAGTAGTTGTCGAAGTCGTAGACAATCCTACCAAAAAATTCAAACCACTTTACGATTGGAATTGGTCAGTAGAGAAAAAGATAGAAACAGTTGCTACAAAAATCTATGGTGCAGAAGCTGTAGATTATACCGCAAAAGCAAAAGCGGATCTAAGAAAAATTAAAAGATTAGGTTTAGAAAATCTACCAATCTGCATTGCTAAAACTCAAAAATCACTTTCTGACAATCCAAAATTATTGGGTCGTCCAAAAGATTTTTTAGTAACTGTACGAGAAATTGAAATTGCCGTTGGCGCTAACTTTTTAATTCCAATTACGGGAAATATTATGCGGATGCCTGGACTTCCATCAACGCCTTCCTCAGAATTTATAGACATTGATAAAGATGGAAACATTAGTGGATTGTCATAATTGAAAAAATAAAACGTTTAGAATCCCGAATTTTTTGGAAATCAAAAGTTCGGGATTTCTTTTATAAAAGTTTTATTAAATTAGAGATCAAGAATGAATGAAATTTATTCACATTGAATAAATTTAATTTTGATATTATCGTTATTCGATTTATAATCAAATGAATGTAATAATATTTTTGGAAAAAAATAATTATGAAAACAGTACCCAATACCCTACTAGCCTTTTTGGCCATCACTTTCTTTTTTGCTTCTTGCTCCAATTATTATTATTCTCCTAATGATGGAGATATGGTAACTCTTCGAAAACAACATGATGGACATATTTCAGGTTCCAGCAATTTGGGAGATGGGGAAAGTAAAAAAGTGATGAACATCCAAGCAGGTTACAGTCCAATTAATCACCTCGCTTTTGTAGGTAGTTATTTTAAAACTTCCGAGGGAGATAACAATGGTAGATTTGGCGAAGGGAATATTTTGAGTGGAGCGATTGGAGGATATTATTTTATGCCTGTTGAAGACAACTCAATTTCTAATACAAGAAGAAGAAAAGAACGAAGTCCTAACCATCCTAATCTAAATCTGGAGAAAGGAATTTTACTCGACTTCTATGTTGGAACTGGTGAAGGCAAGGTGAATAATTTATATACGCAAGGAGGACGCTCCCAATTTGGTTTCCGAAAAGATTATGTCCAAATGGGTTTCCATTTGATTAAAAAAAATTGGGGATTGAGTTATAATGTTCGCAGAGGTTGGCTAAATTATTCCAATGGTAAAATTTATAATCAGCTTAAAATTGATAATTCAGATTTGGAAAAATTCCAGGAATTAACAGTTAATAATTCTTTTGGCTTGATGGAACAATCTTTTCGTTTACATATTGGAGTTAGTCATTTTAGATATTTTTTCAATATTACCTCAGTCAGAGAAACAGCAGAATTAAGGAATTTAGGAGTAGAGAATAATAATTTCACGGTGGGTTTTATTTTGGAAATTGATGAGTTTTTTAGGAAAAAAATTAAAAGAGAGGAAGAAGTTGAAGTTGATTTTTAAAAAGAATATAATGCATCGAGTCATCTTTTTAATTGTGATTGGTCTTTTGATATTTTGGATGGTTAGTCCGATTTTGATGGAATACTTTAGTTTAGAGTTTAATGATAAAAATTTTGAAAGTAACTTTATCAGTATCCGATTCTTTGGTATTCCCATTTGTATCTTATTCACTTTGATTGGAACAATAAAATCTAATCATAAAAGAATTGATAGAATTACATTTACAGTTTTGACTTTTGGCGTAGCAATCTTTGCTTTCTTTATCATGATTGGTTCCATTTTATCAGGTATGTGTGATTGGTCAAATAATGAAACATTATTTGTAAACAAAGAGAATCAGAATATTAAAATAATTGAAAGAGAATATGGATGCGGAGCAATGGATAGTGATATACCTTTCATAAGAGATTTTAAAGTCAATGAATTCTCAAAATATTTTATTATCGCAACAAAAATTGATAAAGAGAAAATAAATAAAAGTGTTTGGATAAAAGTTAAGAAATAGAACTCTTCTCACCTCTATATTTAATTTTCTTTTAGAAGAATATTTTTCCCAACCAGAAAAAGAGGCTACTCAAATGAATGAGTAACCTCTTTTTTTATTTTAAAATTTTAGAAAGTCTCCTTTTTAAAATTTCACATTTACCGCTGCCGTTAAGATTGTACCTAACTGACTGAAGTGGTAACCATCGTAAGTCATTTGAGAATAACGTTGGTTGAAAGTAATCAAATTAGATTGATTCATCAAGTATGCTTCATCATTCAATAAAGCATCACCTGCTGCATTTTCAGATTTGAAAGACCATTCAGGTAATACATTCAACAAGTTATTTGCATTGATAGAAACAGTCACTTTTTCAGATGCTTGGAAAGTAATACCTAAGTCAGTTACTACTTTAGTTTCAAACTCTGTGTAAAGATTTGCATCCAAACCTTGTTGCTTAAATTTAGTTGGTCCGAAAACAGTATTATTTAAATTGAATCCAAATTTTCCAACATTGTACTCCACTCCAAAAATAATTTTGAAAGCAGGACGAGAAGTAAAGAATAATCCTTCTTGCGTTGCATTCGAAACACTTTGTTGATCTTCAATTGCAAGACCTTCATTTGCTTGATTAACGATATCTGGATTTATTACATCACCTTCTCTTTCATTTTGTAAAGTAATATTTCCAGAAAGGTTGAAGTTCATTTTTCCTGTACCTACATCAACACCACGGTAACTAGCTACGAAATCAATCCCAGAAGTACGTGTATCCATTGCGTTTACAAAGAAACTTAAATCAGAAAGATTGTTACTTGTTAAAATATCATCCAAAGCAGTAGTTCCTGTAGAAGTACCACCAATCTCAGAACTCAAGATAATTCTATCCGTAACAGCAATGTTATAATAATCTACTGTCAATGAAAATTGAGACGTTAATCTTAAACCTACACCAACAGTTATGTTAGTTGATTTTTCAGGATCCAAAGAAGGCAATCCTAATAATCGAGCCTGTGTAGATACATTACTTACCAATCCACCTACTTGGATTCCTTGTCCAGGAACGAAACTGTATTGAGCTTTTTGAGTGTAGATCTGGTGCAAAGTTGGTGCTTTGAAACCAGTAGAAGCAGAAGCTCTTAAGGTAACTTTATCATCATTAAACTTGTATCGAGAAGAAACTTTCCATACAAATGCATTTCCAAAATCACTATAGTTTTCAGAACGAACAGTAGCATTAATAAGGAAATCATCAGTTAAATCAAATGCAGCATCTAAGTATGCACCGAAGTTATAACGGTTAAATTTTCCAGAGTTTCTAGGATCATTTCCAGCGAAAGAATCCGCTCCACCATCTTCGTAAGAAGCTAACTCACCTTCAATAACTGTAAAAGTTTCACTCCGAAATTCAGAACCAAATGCAAATCCAAATTTGTCATTTACTCTTCTCGTTACATCAATATTCCCTACTTGGTGAACAAATTTTGTCCCACCTGGATCAAAGATAATTGGAGAATTTTCTTTGTACTTATTAGTTCCATCAGGATTTAAAGTACCATTTCTATTATGAGAATTACTGATAATATATGTTTGCGTATTTCCACCAGTAGTGAAACTTACATCAGCAATCCATCCATTCTTTTTAGTTAAAAATCCAATTGTTCCATTATAGTCATTTAAGTCTCCATCGAATGTTGGAACATAACCGATATACTCCCCATTCTCTCCATTTGGGAAAAAATCAGCAAGGTAAGGGAATGCCGCTTCCGTTCTCCAATATGGCGTTCTGTAGTTAGCGAAACTGTTTACTTTTTTATAAACGTAAGCTGCATTAGCATACATTTCAGTATTTTCAGAAACATCAACTCCTGCGTTTACAGAAAATTTAGCCGCAGTTGTTTCAGGCGAACCATTGATATTTCCTGCATCAGGCTTTAATGCTAAAAATGCATTTACGTCTGCAATGTCAGCACCAAAATCACCCGCTTCACCAGCTGCATCAACTGTACCTGGTCGATTTGATTGTTCAATTTTTGACAAATCCATCGTGTAATTTACGAATCCAGTTTTGCCAATTTTAGAACCATTATTTAAAACGATTCCATAATTTTCACCATCACCTTCTGAAGTAATTCCAGTTCTAAGCGTCAAGCTTCCATTTTCAGCATCATCTTTTAAGATGATATTCATTACACCCGCAATGGCATCAGATCCATATTGAGCAGATGCACCATCTCTCAATATTTCAATTCGCTTAATCGCATCAGTTGGAATAGCAGAAATATCAGCACCTGTTTCACCACGTCCTGGAGAAGTCTGCGTGTACAATAATGCACTCATGTTCTTTCTTTTTCCATTGATCAAAATCAAAGTACGAGAAGGCCCCATATTTCTGATTTCGTAAGGATCCAATAATGCAGTTGCATCATTTACTGGAGTTTGAACTGTGTTAAAAGAAGGCACCCGGTATTGTAATGCTTTGTCAAAAGAAGTTTGTCCGGTAGAGATTAAGTCTTTAGCTCTAAAGACATCAACAGGAAGAGGAGATGTTGTAGAAGAACGAGGAGCCGTTCTTGATCCAACAATTACAACATCTGCTAAGGTATTAGCTCCTTGAGCTAGAGTTACATCCCAAACCATGTTTTGACCGGCAGCCAAAGTAAATTCCTTAGTTTGAGCATCATAACCTGTGTAGCTTACCGTTAGCTTGTAGGTTCCAGCAGGAAGGTCAATAGAATACTTTCCATCAATATCAGTTGTCGTTCCACCCCCAGTTGGGCTAACGGCAACTGTTCCGCCAATAATTGCCCCTTGGGCGTCAGAAATAGTTCCTGAAACGCTTTGTGCATTTACCACTAATGGTAAAGCAAAAAGTAGGAATAGAAGTGTAGTTAAAATACTTTTCATACAAATTGAGTTTTAATTAAAAAATTTCCCCATAAATGGGAATTGTGAAAATAGTAGTTTATTAAAACCTATTACAGGGTTATAGGGACGCTAGAGCCATCCGAACAATTACTGTAATTGGACAGTTCTGAATTAAATAAGCAATCCTAATGCTTTTGTTTATCCAAATGGTTGATAGAAGTGTTCCACTAAGTGAAACTGAAAAGAGTTGTGCTTTAAAAAGAAAAGTGTTTTGAAAAGAGAAAAAGAAGCTAATTTAAAATGGGGTATTGTATTACTGAAAACTAAAATTATTTAAAATTCTTTTTTCGTTATGTTGAACCAAAAGTAATAAAAAAATTTAACACAACAATAAAACAAGTTTAATATGCGAAAATTCGCCGCTTCTGAATATTTTTTTTTTACAATCGCTAAGGAATGCGAATAAAATAGATTCAGAATTTTCGGTCGCTTATTTTGTTCTTAGCTTTTGCTTTGAAAGCATGAGTTTATCTGGATAAATGATTGATTTCAAAGGGAAAAATAAGGACAAAAGAAGTAGTGAAAATTCTGGATCAATTTAGTTCACATCCCTTAGGTTTATTCTGGAAAAAAATGCTATTTATTTTTTTCCAAAAATCGTCTTAGGAAAATAAAAACAGGAATCAAAAAACTGTAACCAATGAAAAATGGGATGATCAAATAATCTAAATTAAGAACTAGAAAAACTCCTATAATTAATAATTGAAAACCTAATCCGAATGCGGAAACCATCGTCATAAACCATTTGGGAAAATAACTTCCAGCTGTTGCTACTTTATCAAGTTGATAAATGGTTTGGTCAAATATTTTATATAAAAAATTATACATCCCAAATAATATATTTACGTGACTCTGCTTTTCTCCTTTCATTGCTATTGGAACTTGGGTTTCAAAAACTCTACTGGTAGTATCTCCATCAAATTTATTGCGAAGAATTACATAGTAATAATTGTACAAAGTTCCCTGCAATTGAATTCCCGCAAATGCTAAAATCATATAAACAAAAGAATCATCGGTAACCAAACAAATGGATAACAAAAAAAGGAAATTTAAAATGATATCAGCTACCGAATCAAAATATCGTCCCGTATAAGAAGGGGTATTTTTGACTCGAGCCAATTCCCCATCAGCCGCATCCAAGACTGATTTTAGAATAAGAAAAAATGCAGCAGCTACATATTGATGTGAAAAAATGCAAGCGATAGCTAGCAATCCTGAAATGATAAAAAGAATAGTTACATGTATTGGTGTAACAAAGGTAGGCTTGAAAAACTCTGCAATCAATCTGGCAACTGGCCTCCCATAATCTGATAAATCTAGGAACTGATTTTCCTTAGGTAATTTTGCCATTGAAGAAATATGCTCTTTGCTTTCTAAAAAAATAAATGTCTAAATGCGAACAGGTTGGAAGGAAAAAAGTTTTAATTAAGGTAATCTAATCCAAGACTACATACTTTACTCGTCCTACTTCCCCTAACTCTGTCATCACTTTAATTCCATGTGGATGTTTTGGAGCATTGGTCAAGATTCGTTTGACGATACCTTCGGTCAATTCTCCAGTTTGTTGATGGTTCTTTTGGACAACTTCTACGACATCTCCAATGTTGATGTTTTTTCTAATTCGTCCGTCTAGTTTATTATTTTCCATACTTTTTTTAATGGTTAACCATTCTTAGATAAGTTTCACCCGAAGTTTCCTTTTTTTCAATTTCGAGTTGTTTAACTTTTGAATTAACTCATCCACTTTAGTTGTAGGAACTGCTACGAAAGCACAATCCTGTTTTAACTCAATGATCCCTAATTCATTTTTTTCCAAACCACCTTGCTTAAAAAACATACCTGCGATATCTCC
>Ga0115005_10000688_pt1 | contig 26210 bp, 19 predicted proteins | sample ArcOceMetagenome_FD_87163 | JGI IMG/M metagenome (GOLD analysis project Ga0115005, IMG submission 87163) | Marine eukaryotic phytoplankton communities from Arctic Ocean - Arctic Ocean - Greenland ARC118M Metagenome | ecosystem: Environmental > Aquatic > Marine > Oceanic | place: Arctic Ocean...
ACGAGATGATCGATGAGTAAAACAGGTAAGTTTTCTTTTTTTACCGCTTCATCAATCCATGCTTGAGGCGTTTCGCATTTAAGGAATGACAATATTGGAGATAACAGTTCTTGAGTCGACATTAGCGTTAATTCTTTACATACACATAGATAAGTTTGCACTTTATCATATGCGTATAGAATGCCCTTTGATTATTTACAATAAAATTAAATAATCAAAATTTTTCTGATATCGAATACACTTATTTCTAAACTCGACTATGCTACAAAGCAGTTTTTATTGATTAGTGGCTTACTGTCGATGTTATCAAAACCACAGAAAATGGCTATATTGTTTAGTTAAACTGCGAAGCATAATTGGACGCATATAATTATAGTACACGTATTCTGCCATGTTAACTTATGCATAGTTCTTATATTTATTGTAGTAAAGAATATTGTAGAGCTATAAATAAACCTGATAGAACAAATAAAACTCAAGCTGTAGTTATAACCTCTACATCATCCAATTAAGTGCATTTTACTGTTCTGAATGTATAAATTTTCAATCGTTATTGTAGACGTTCGGCATATTGACCATGTTCCCAATAACGAATCACCTTACCGTCTTCGTTTGTTTCAAAGCGCACAGTATGAAGCTCGTCATCATTGCGTGACATAACGCGGAAAGTATGACCTTCGTCATGTTTTAGTTTAAGTGGCCTGCGGTTAGGTTTATCATCAAACAAATCTATTCCTTTTAAACCAGTTGTTGTGGCTGCGATTGCGACACTCCATGGCACCCCTTTTTTTCCATAAATTCCTTTATAAATACTCATGTCATAGGTTTTTAAGCTGTCGTTTTTATCGGAATTGGCAGTGACTTTATCTATAACATCTTCGCTTTTATTTTTGGCTGCATTTTTAATTGCAGGCGCAAGCAAAGAGCCTATCCCATTAGCTAAAGTACTAGGGCTTACATCGTTAACATTCACTATTACAATTATCGCCAATTTGTCTTGTAATCGAGTGACATAGGATGTTCTATAGCTAGGGCAGTAGCCGCCATGACCAACGAATGTTTTATTGTTGTCTTGCCAAAGGGCAAAACCCAACCCCCAAGTAGCACCATCCATATCAGGAGCCGTCCAATGCACCCTTTGCATTTCTCGTAACGTTGTTGATTTTAATACTTCTTCACCGCCATTTTCAAGAAGCTTAAACTGCCAACTAGCAAACTTTGCTAAATCATTAACACTCGATGAAAAACCAGCGGCTGGTGCGACTCCGTTTACTTTGTAAGGACCAACTTCCTTTCGCTTCCCATTAGCGTCACGCAATTGATAACCAGCGGCAAAAGACTTCCCATATTCTTCGACAGGAAGTTCACTAGTGGTATTAGACATATTTAACGGTTCTAAAATATTGTTTTTGATATAACTATGAAAATCTGTTCCTGACGTCTCGGCGATTGCTTCACCTGCAAGGCTCAATCCTAGATTCGAATATTGAAAACGCTCGTAGGGTTTATATAAAGGATGTTGTTTTCCTGTGCCTTGCTGAAGTGTCTTTTGAGTAGGAAAGTTAATGTCTGTCCAATAAGGAGTGACGGCTTCTCTAGGTAGTCCTGACACATGAGACAATATGTTTCTAAGGGTAACTGGCTCTTCTTGGTTTTCATGTTATGGCATTTTATACCAAGGCAATATTGACCCAATCGGAGCATCTAAAGACAACTTGTTTTTATCGCGAAGCTGCATCACACCAATACTAGTAAATAATTTTGATACGGAGCAGACGCTATATTGGGTATCAGCAGTCGCTTTAACTTTTCCTTTAATTCGAGAATACCCAAACCCTTGTGACCATATAACATTTTGGTGGTGCACCACAGCAACAGATGCTCCCAGTACTCCGTCATACTTAAGTTGTGCTTTTACCCACTCGCGAGCAAGATGGACCCCTGCTTTAACATCCTTATTATCTTTTATTTCAGCTTTTACTGGGCTGGTAAAGATTAAAGAAATAACAATAGCCTGATATATTTTATTTTTTGTAATCATGACATTTCCTTTTTGATTCGATTTGCGATTTTTATTGGTTAATAATAGTTGAATAAAAATTGTACTGCCAATTAGTGTAGATAAAGTAATCACATAATGTAATAAATTTGAATATAGCAACAGGGATCAATATTTTAATTTCTGATAAATAGAATGTCTTACGTGTAAATCATTTACTTTTTATATTCAACTAAATACTTACCTGCATATATATTCATTTAGCTCACAAAGCAGGTGATCAATTAACATGATAGGTAAATTTTCTGGCTTTTTGGCCTCATTGATCCAAGATTGAGGTGTTTCACATTGTAGGAATGATAGTATTGGAGATAATAATTCTTGAGTCGACATTTACGCTAATTATTCACGATAATTTTAGATAGATTTGAATTTTATCATGGTCATATTAAGAGCACCGTGGTTATTTACGAGAAAATTTATATTGGGGATTATTCAATATCAAATACATGTACTCTACGATCACTCAAACCACAAACTTGACCTAAGTTTTTGCTCTAATTCATTCAGAGGTACGTTCACTTGGATAAGAGTAATACCTGAGACAGCTGTAGTTAACACTAAAAAACTGCTCTTATATAGCAGTCGTTTAGTGTTACGTTAATCACAGTTCATCACCATGTTGATCAATTGCGATTATTTGATCTCCATTAGGGTCTTGACCTTCATCGTCCATCAATAACCATGGCATCATACATTCTCTATCTGTTACACATGGGTCAGATAATGCATGTAAAAATCCAACTAAATCGGCTATATCTTGCTCATTAACCTCTAACATACCGCCTTCAAAATTATCACTCTCCATCGCTTTTTGAGCAAAAATTGAGGCAGTGTCTAAGTTTTGAATACCGGGTTGATTAATGACTATGTTGTGGTACGATTCAATAGACTGCTTCGCGTTGACCGAATGTTTAACAACATCGATTAGCTCTACGTAAGCACCAGAATGCATCCATGGCCCTGTGTTAACAACATTTAATAAGCTAGGTGTTCTAAAGGCAAACATATCACGTTCTAAATTTGTTTCTCTAAAACGACCAAAATCTTCATGTCCTGAGTTACCATCTCCTTTACCATTACCTAATTGTGGCGCTGCTACATTATGAAATTTTTCATCCGTAAAAAAATCACCTGAGTGGCAAAAAGCGCAATTGGCGCCGCCTTGTTCTTCGCTTTGATAAAAGAGTATTGCACCACGTTTTGCTGAATCGGTTAATGCTGACGTATCTCCTTCAATGTAGTGTAACCACGGAGTGGCTGAAAATACTTGAGACAATTCATATTGTGCAATAGCAAACGATATATTTTGCTCTGTGATAAGCTGCTCTGAGTTTGCATTTGGTTGTTGAAAGGCTTCTTTAAATTTATCGAGCCAAAAAGAATGATCGCTTAATTCTGTTTCTGCTTCACTGAATCCACCTAAGCGTCCTGCCAAGTAATCTCTCATTTCTTGATTATTTTTAGTTAAATGATTAAATCCTTTCATTTCTTCATTGGATGTTACAGGGAATCGAGCTTGTGCCTGAGTTAATGAACTACCTGCTTTAGGGTCAGCTATACCAAAACTGCTGTCGGGTGTTCGAATACCCACACCATCATGACCATTTTTTCCTGTCGTTTTTCCTATACTTTCTACACGGCCATCGTGAAATATAAACTGATCCCACCCACCAATATTAAAGGTTGTGGGAGCATTTCTTGGCACTGTAGGTCCACCATCGTATGTTGGAGAGTTTACATCGTGCTCTCTGCCTAAACCTAACAAGTCAGGTAGTTGAGCATCCACACCAATAGGTAAACTTAAATTATCTCCACCACCAAGCATAGGGTGGTGACATGAAACACAAGCAGAATCTCTATTTCCACCTAATGATTTAGAGAAAAATAAATGCTTTCCTAACTGAACAATATTGCTGTTAACGTCTGGAATAACTCGGTCAGAAAAATGATTTCCTGTTAAGCCATGAGTTTTAATGAGGGCATTAAGGGCGATATCTAATTTATCAAGCTGTTCTTCTGGTAAAGGTTGTGGTTTATCGTCTGCATTACACGCGGTTAATACTAAGACTAAGCAAATAGCTAATACACGAGGTTTTCTTGAGATAATATTCATATTCAACTCCTTTGTATCGTGATCCTTGTCAATTAAGTATTATGTAATATTCAAAAAATTCAAAAAATTTAAACATTAAATTATCCCATATCAGGTGTTGTCGAGTTAATTGACAAGTCACTAGTTTTATTGTCTGAGTTGATATTTGTCAGCGCTTATCATTGAGCAGATGCATATCATTCTCAAGCTCACTACAAGAAGAGTAGTGATAAATCAATCCGCTCCGCTAACACTCAAAGTAATTAATTTTTGAAAGGAATAACTAATGAATAGATTTATTTTTATAGCGTTTATGTTGATCATCGGTATAAACCACGTATGGGCATGGAGCCATCCACCACCTAAGCCACCTTTACAAGAGCCGCAAAAACCACCCGAAGTGAGGATCATAAACCACGGTATTGAACGCTGAATAACATGTGCTTTGGTGGAGAAATTGATCCTGTCTTGTTTCTCATTAATGAACAAACTGTTTGTTGTAATGGTTTAAGAAACCAGAAGCAATAAAGTACATAGGATTATCTTTACAATTTTAATCATCATTCACGGGGAAAGCTCACGCGATTAAATGACTGGAAAGATTGAATAATCCGGCTATGTTTAGTAATGAATGATGTTTCAAATTAAGCAATAACTTTATGAAAACACTCTATACATTTATGTTGAAGCATACGGTAGTAGTACTCCTTATAATATTTGCCACTGGCTTAACGATTACTATTAATCATTTAAATGAACTTGCAGAAATACAAGTAAAAGAAACCGCACTAGAAAATGCCAAAGCTTTTACAAACGTGTTAAGTGAATTTCGTTCTTTATATACTTCAGAAGTTGTCATAGCGGCAAAAAATAATGGCTTACTCATTACGCACGACTATAAAAAAAAATTAAATGCTATACCATTGCCTGCTACATTAACAATACTACTAAGTGAACATTTAAGCTCTCAAGAACCAGGCGTACAAAGTAAACTATATAGCCCATTCCCTTTTCCCTGGCGGTTACCTACTGGTGGCCTTCGTGATAAATTTTCTCAAAATGCATGGGAGTCATTACAAAATAATGCTGAACGACTTTACTTTAATGTAGAGACTATTGGCACGAGTAGGTGATTACGTTTTGCCACTGCCGATTTAATGAAAAAAGAGTGTGTGAATTGCCATAATAATCATCCAGAATCGCCTAAAAGCGATTGGAAAGTAGGTGATTTACGTGGCATTCTTGAGTTATCATACCCATTCAATCTGCTACGCTGCTTAATAATAAAATGGTTTATAAGACAGCATATCTTTTGGTAGTTACTTTATTTATTAGTTTACTCTGTATCGCTTTTGTTTTGCGACGCTTGCACATAAGTAATAATAAATATGAAAAGATCAATGAAACCTTGAGTCAGGAGGTTTCCTATCGTAAAAATGTACAAAATGAATTATTAACATTAGCCTCGATTGATCCTTTAACAGGAATTGCGAATAGGAGAGAGTTTGAAAGAGTTTATGATACCCAATGGTTAAGCGCAGTCCGCAACCAAAAGGATATATCAATCATTATGATTGATATTGATTATTATAAATCTTATAACGATAATTACGGACATCAGCTTGGGGATGAAATATTACACGTTGTCGCAAAGGAAATTAGCCAGTACTTGCTGCGCCCTAATGATTTAGTCGCAAGGTACGGTGGCGAAGAGTTTATTGTATTACTACCTGAAACAGATTTAGAAGGCGCTTTACATATTGGAGAAGAGTTACTTGCTCAAATCAAAGCTAAGCGAATACCTCATGCGTTCTCAAGTGTGAGCAATATCCTTACGGCAAGTGCAGGGGTTTCTTGTGTCATTCCAAACCAAACACTCAATAAAGCAAGTTTAATTAAAAATGCTGATGAGGCGATGTATTTGGCGAAAAATTCAGGGCGTGATTGTATAAAGTTATATACAGAAAACTAAATAACTCTAATGCTTTGAGGTTTTATTGTAATCTAATCAACAATCAATTTAACGAGCTACCAGCTGATTATATTTTTCATAAAATATTGAATTTCAATTACCTATATAAACTCAGCACGTATAGTCAACATTATAAAAAAACATACCTTTTATTTAGCTTTTAAAAATTGACTTACACATACCCAAAGTTCATTTCTCCCACACAAAGTTCACCTTTACCACACAAAGGTCATTCAAGATGATTAAATATAGGTAAAATTACTGGTTAACTTTAAGATAATAAAAATTACAAGTATAGCTACTTCGAAGTTAATGATAAGACATAGGCTTTCATCTTCTAAAAGTAACATCATTTATCAATAGCAGCGCCAAAACTCTCTAATAAGTTATAGAGGTTGGCCCTGAATTTTTAATATGCAATTTATTTAGCCGAGCCCACATAAATGATTTTAGTTTTTTCATTTGTGAGATTAGAAACGGCTACAATATCTTTTATTTCAACATTGGTATTAGGAATTTTATCTTCTCTATTAGTCAAACCATTTAAATATGCAAAGGTATCTAACGCATCATATTTATAGGCAAAATGTGCCATTACCATATCATTACAAGTAATATGATTAGCATAAAACCGGCTATCAATAGCTACTGAGCCCCTTCTATTTTGTCGAAAAACCCTTTTTAATCCAAATTTATCATTACTACCGGCCAACACACAAATTTTAGTCTCAACACTTTTATCTGTTGCGATAAATTTATACTGGGTGGCATTAGCACTAAAAGATAATAACCCGATCACTACAACTGTTGTTAAGTTTAGTATTTTCATAACGTACTCCTTGTAATTGTATGTATCCGATACTTTTTGAGTAAAACTATCGAATAAGAATAAGACGCGATTAAACACATCCCAACGCATACCAACATAGGCATTTTTCAAGCCATTCAGCACTTCAAAAACTTAATTGTAGGAATAAAAAGTACTTTTTATGTGTAACTAAAAGTAACATTGATCTTTGAATATAAAGTGTAAAAAAAACCGACACATATTCATATAAAAAGCAAAAAAACAAAGGTAATCAACATTAAATGTCAAAATAAAAATTTAAAGCCAAACCATAATATCTGTTATATTTTTTATTCTAGGCTATAAAGCCTAGGTAACTTGACGTTATCTTAATGAGTAGCCTTAAAAACGTTTTTTTGCCCATTTTATTGACCAAAAAATACGTCTTGCAAACGAAGTATTTAAGCTAAAATAATGAGACTGCGAACTAACTGTAAAAAAACTGACACTACCAATCCTTCTTTAGGTTTTCGTTGCAAAATAGCCCTTGTTAATGCAGACAAACAATCTGTACTTTCATTCGTGAACCTATGCTCTATTCACGTTTTATCTGACACTTCAACAGCAAAGTTTTGTTTTAGCTCATTTTGATAAAGAGGTTTGTTATGATCGCTGGTTTTGAGACTTCTACCTAGCTATAGTTTTGTTCACCACTAAAGCGATGGTATCAAGTTTAAATGTTTTTTACGTTTTGTCACTTTCGATCTCCAAGTGAAGATTAATATCTCTTCATTTGGTTGTCGAATCTATTAGACTACTTCACTAACACCGCTTTAGTTAGGTTCCTGTGATTTCGGCATAGCCTCTACCATTAAAGCCACCCGTTGCTTTCACTCGGCCTTCCCAATAAGGGATCGTTAATTGATTACGTGAATCTTTAGTGATGCTTTCAATTATAATCGCAGGGCTATTAGATAGTTCAACCTGCCACTTACTTGGATAATCTCGATTATCCAATGTCACGGTTTCAATGACAGATAGCCTAATATCTTCATTTGCAACATGAGTTGTTTCACCATTGGGTGCTATTCGAGTAGCACTACAATAATCATAATGATTCTCATGACCTCGAATGCAAAACAACATTAGCCCTTGTTTATCTGGTTGATTGTCTGATTGAGTGTCCGAGTGATTCTCTACTAAGCTAAACCAGTCCCAACCAAGTTGTTCCTTATCAAGTAAACTCGCTGACCATTCTCTGTCGTACCATGCATTTCCCGCGACCTCATACGTTTTTCCTGCAAAAGTTAGACTCCCTTTTACTTTTAAAAAAGGATAACTAAAATAATAAGAGGCATGGCCACTTTGTGTTTTTTGGCTATAACCATTTTCACCGTGTAAAACTATTGGGCTATCACTTAGTGTTAACGCGATTTCGTAGTTTTCATGTGCAGCGGTTAGCTTAAGTGGCAAAAATTCATTATCGATACTGCTCAATTGCCAATTATCAATACGGGCATTGAATGGTGAGCTAATTACCTTAGCTTGGCTTGCGCGTGAAAAGCGTTCAAACGCAACATGCTCTTGCTTATTTTGTAATGCAAAATGGGCAAAATAAAGATTATTATCCCACCACTTTGATTCAACTTTACTTGGTATTAACGTGCGAAATAGTGTCCATTGCACACCAAAAGTTTCACCTGTTTCACTTTGTAAATTTGCCGTTAAATACCACCACTCAATTCCTTGTTCAGCATGAATACCATGATCAGCGGGAAAGACTAATGGAGTACCTTTTATTACTGGTTTCCCAATAGACACTTGCAACTTAGATGCTGTTGTTTTTTGAACCATGGGTTGACATGCGCACAGCACAAAAAACAACGATGTGAGTAATAACCCTTTCAATATCCGCGCTTCTACCACGAGTTTATACCTTCTTAGCTTCTAAATTTGTTAATTTTCGAATCGGTAAATATGCACATATAACCGAAACACCCATCAGTGTTAAGCAGGTTAAAAGTAAGCTACTCAAATCTAAACTAAGATGAATGGTCCAGCCAAACGCAATTGGCATGACGAACTTCAGTAAAGCTAAACCAAGTGCAAAACCAAGGGGGATAGCAAATAATATGGTAAATAAAACCACACCTGACGTTTGAAGTAGCTTCATCGTTAGTAATTGCTGCTGTGTTACCCCTAAATTACGTAATATGGTCAGTTGCTTTAATTGATTAACACTCAAGCTTAAAAGGCTGGTACAAAGGCTTAACAATGCGATGGCGAGAATAAAACCATTTAACGCTTTCGTAACTACAAAGGTGTCTTCAAACAAAGCATTGGCAATTTTTTTAAATCTCTTATTGGGTAAAATTTTTGTGCTGTCTTGTTTAAACTCATTAATTAAACGTTCGCTAAAGGCGGCAACCGAGGCGCTACTTTTTATACGAATAGAATAACCAAAAATATCGTGATTTAGTGCCGCTGTTTTTTGCCGTTTTTCAAGGGTAAGTAAAGAAATACTGGGGTTACCATAATCATAAAAAAAATCCGTTATACGACAACTAAATTTTGTAGCGTTTTGCTCAAATATAGCCACATCGTTTAGCGAAAAACCAAACTTGATTTTACTTTGTTCATTAGCCAAACACCCTCTTTCAGTAAAATTATCATGACTAATGGTTAGACCTGATGTGAGAGAGATATGTTGATAATGTTCAAAGTTTTCACCAAAACTTGCAAGGCTTGCAGGCATGTTATTTACCTTGCCATCACTTTCCATATAAATGCTTAACTTCTCAACGTCAGACAAGTTAGTGAGCGTTTGCCTTAAGTTGTTATCGAGCTTATCTGAACGTAAATAAATATCTGCACTTAATTGCTTTTCTAAATGTGCATTTAACGTATGACTAAAGCTTTTCACCATAATTTGCATACCTATAGCACTGCCTAGAGCGACTAAAATTGCAATGATTGCAATATGGAGGTCTTTTATATGAAGACGAGTATCAGCATGAAGCCACTGTGTTAACGGATTTGTGATTGTAAAAGGTAATGAAACCACAGCAGATAGCGCTTTTGGCACTAACAAAATAAACAACATTAAAAGGGCAAAACACAGTAATAAAGCTTGGTACTCATTAGTGGCATAATTGAGTAACCAAATTAATCCCACCAAAGTACTTGTCAACAAACCGTAAAACATCTGTTTACCTTTATTGGTCAATTGCTTGCTTTGCGCTAACAGTATTACCGCTAACGCCGATATATTAAGGGAAAAACCCAATAAAACATTAAACCACTGCCAATTAATCACCAGTGCTTTATCGAGTTGATATAAGCCAATCAACGTTCTATTGACGTCAAGCACCAGTGCATTAGCAATTAAATAGCCACCCAAAGTACCTAATAACGCAGTACAAAAACTCACAATAATTAGCTCAATTACAAGGCTCAGTTGAATATTTAGTTTAGTGCAGCCTAATAACTGCATTTGTTTTAATAACTTATTTCGTGCGGTTAACGTAAGCTTTATCGCATTAAAACTCAAAAATGCAGCAACAATATAGCCAAGCATGGCAAGTGCGGTGAGGTTAAAAAAGAATGCTTCAGACAGAACATCGAATGATTGTTGTTGCGCATCAATGAGCTGTGCTTGCCCGGAAATTAGCTGTTCTATTTCTACTAATTGCTGATCGGTAACCTGCGATAACTCAATAAAACTGAGTTGCCCTTTCGCATCTAATAAATAATCGGCATTGGCGATGTCGGTAATTGCCCATAGTCCAATTCCCTCTACCAAGCTAACATCTGGTTGTTTTTGACCATTTTCAAGATCAAATATCGCTTTATTATCTGTTACTGAATTAACTCGTTCAGCAAATTGCGAGTCAACTAGCAAAGTAGAAAGTGAAAGTTGTGAAGGCGTTTTATCTTTATTTTTAGTACTCTGATTGAATTGCGCGCTATTTAACCACAACAAGGTATCCACACCTTGAATGGTAAGTGTTTGCCCTTTATTCGTTTTCAATCTACCACGTAAAACAGGTTGCGTATTTACAAAGCCATGTTGGCGTAAACTGAGCCAAACATTGCCATCAATAGTGTATTTTCCTGTGAGCGGTTTAATTAAATGAGTAACGGGGTTATTAATTAACGCTGAGGAGTTTTGATAACGAGTATTTGCTTCTTGATTAAGCCCTGAAATTGCAGTTAAGAGTGCACTGCCTAAACTAAACCCTAAAAAAAACAATGCCATTAACCAAGGGTGTCTTCGATAAAACGCGAGATGAGTGGCTAAAATCAGTTTAACTTCATGAGTAACATCAGTCAAAACGGCCATCTCTTAGCACCTTCACCTGATCAAAGTAATCCGTTAATTGATGACTATGAGTCACCATCACCAAATTTATTTTTCGATCACTGCATAACTCAGTAAGAAGTTTAACGACTTGGTGCGAGCGTTTTCGGTCTAAGTTACCTGTCGGTTCATCTGCAAAAATTATCCGAGGCTTATTAATTAACGCCCTTGCGATACCAACCCTTTGTTGTTCGCCGCCAGATAGTTGGTCAGGTAATGCCTCGAGCTTATTTTCAAGCCCGAGTTCATTAACAAGATGTTCAAACTCACTAGGAGCTTGCGTTGGATAATTTAACTTGTGCTGAAACAAAATATTTTGCTTTACGGTTAAACAATCAAGCAATTGGTAATGTTGAAATATTAGCCCTATTTTACGCCGGTAAAGCGCGAGCTCTGTCTCGTTAAGTAGGGAAATCTCTTGATCATTAATACTTACCGAACCACTATCTGCTTGTAATAGTCCCGCTAAAATATGTAAAAAAGTAGTTTTACCTGAGCCACTATCACCCAGTAATGCAAGATGTTGTGCTGCAGGAATAAATAAATTTAAATGATTCAATATGTTTTGTTTTTTATCACCATCATTACGGCTAAAACAAAGATCTTTTACTTCAATCACGGTAACTCCTTTTGCGTATATGCTACTTTAGCGTAACAAACATCGCGAAACCACCATAAAATATAACATTGACTAATTTGGAGCGGTACAGTTTTTTTTTAAACTAATGTTTAGTTATCAATTTGAACAAGTATGGATTAATATTGTTTAAAATGCATATGAAGCGATTGAAAATAAAGGAAAAGTAATAATAATATATCTAAAAAATAAAACAAAAAAGCCATTTATTCCAACCTTTTTAGACTAATAAGGTTGATGGTCAAGATGCTGGATTAATGCTGATTAGAGAAACTTTAAATAATCATGATTGTAAATACCGCTTCGAATGTAAAGCAGGCGAATGGACACAATTTATTATTGAAATGTCACTTTATCAATAAGATACAATTGTTTTTACTGCAATGTATTTATCTAAAATTAACCATCACCTCATGGCGATAGTTATTTTTTAAGATGAATTATATTAAATAGCCTTCGCTACGACTCCCATCAAATATTTAACTTCTATTTAGGGAAACAAACAATCAATATGAGTGTTAGCCAGCGACAGGTTGTTGTTTTGACTCTATTGCTAAATCAGAAGTATTTAATGGATTTTTTTGCATTTCATTAATCAAGAATGCTGCGTCCTTATGCACGCCACCAAGTGTTGCAGACCCACGAGTATACATCCAAGGCAATCCAATAAAGTACATTCCTTGTGTAGAGCCTATGCCACGATAATTAACCGGATATCCATGCTCGTCAAGTTTAATATCTTCAATCCATGAGAAGTCAGCTCTAAACCCCGTTGACCAAACAATATTCTTAATGGTATCCAACTTTGCAAGTTGACAACTTACTGTATTTTCTCTCGCGTCCAAGGTATGACCAACCGCTGTTATATTGCTACTTGCTAAAAGTGATTTAATATCAATACCAATAACTGGCTGCATTTTTTGTTTAAGTTTTTTACCAATCCAGCTAAATTTGTTAACCGATAACACACCAAATAATTTAAACCACCACCATACCGTTTTCCCTAAAAATTCTTGTGGGATAGTCAACGAACTGGTACTTCCAGAGAAATAGACATGGCTATTTTCGCTATATTCCGCGATTTCTTTTAGAATTTGAAACCCAGAATCGCCAGCACCAACAACCAAAGTATCACCTTCAATTAATTGTGCAGGGTTACGATAATCTCTGCTATGTATTTGCTTAATATCTGTAGATAATGATTGATGGCAAGGAGGAATAAAAGGCGTATGAAATGGGCCCGAAGCAATAATAACTTGCTTACACTGATAAGAGTGATCAAAACATTGTACATCAAATGTATTCTTTGACTTGGCAATATTCAGTACCTTTTCACCTAACTTAACGGGGAGATTAAATTGCTCAACATAGGATTTAAAGTAATTAGCAACATCATGTTTATCTGGATAATAACCTTTGGCAGCAGGAAAAGGCATACCGGGCAAATGATTAAATTCAGTAGGCGTAAATAATTTCAATGAATCCCAACGCTTAAGCCACGATGCACCAATTTCTTCTGCACTATCAAGAATGAGGAAGTTAGCATTAGCCTGTTTTAGTTGATAAGCCATTGATAATCCAGCTTGACCTGCACCCACTATAATATAATCGAACATTAAATATGACTCTTCTATTGGTGAATTAACTGTACCGAATGTTGACACTATCGGGCTTTCGCCAATAGGTTTGCCTTGTTATAGGCAAAACGGTACGTATTCATGCGATTTAAAAAGGCAACAACAGGCTGTTCGAGTTTTTTGTAAACGTTAACGATGCTGGTAACTTACTAAAGAAATCAACCTACGTTATTAATAGACGTGATATTCTAAATTTGAATACTTCTAGATACTGCTTTATAAAGCGCAATAGTATACATTATTTTATTCAAATGTACATGAAACAGTTTTATTAACGGGATGTTAAAGTGTTTCCACCCTACCTTGATAAGCATAAAAAAAGCTATTCCTGCCATAACTCATTTCATTGCTGTCTGATAAAGAGGCCAGAGCTAATCTAACCTTTTTTCAAATACAAGAGAGGGTTCAATTATTCAGCTCCTGTAATACTCATGGTTCAATCGTTGATGACTCTGATAAAGCGAGCCCCACAGATTCAGCTAATAAAGTGTAGATCTATGAATATCGATAAATTGCAGTGATTGTAGTGGTGTTATATTTGGCAAGGTTAACTCAACATAATGGTGCCATCATGATCATATACATTAAGAGATACATGGAGTTATTGATGAGGATTTTAATAGTATATATGAAGAAACTTCACATCTTTTAATAATCTTGCTGTGCAATAAATTCCAGTGAATATTGATTAAAAACATCGGGATTTTCAACATTACAGACATGGCCACATTTATGAATGGTATGTAATAAACTATTTTTGTGTTTATTAACCATTTCTTTTACGGGTCCCAAGAACATATGATCTTCCTTACCCATAATATAAAGAATAGGAATATCAATCTCTTTCTCTTTGAAGTGACGCATCAAAGGGTTAACATCCATCGCCAATTTAAACCAACGAATAAACTCTTTCTGACATAAACGTTTGGCTTCACGAACAAACAGATGTCGAGATTCTTTATGACGTTTTCTCGGCATCATAATGAAAGCAAATAAGCGGTATAGCCACATGTATGGTAAACAATGTTTAAAGAAATTCCCCAAATAGACCAAAATATTACTGCGAGCATTAAAACGAGTGATCGCACCACCTAAAACCATACTTGATACATATTGTGGTGCAAGTTCCGCTATGTTGCGAATGATAATCGTCCCCAAAGAAATACCAACAAAATGCGCACAAACAATATTGTTATGATCTAATACATCAATAATATCTTTAGAAACATGATTAAAAGAATAATTACTGTCAACAAAGGTTTTTACGAGGTGAGTTGATTTTCCGTGACCACGTAGATCAAGTAACAGGACATTATATTCTTTTTGATAAGCTCTTATCTGACGGAACCAGATTGCTGAACTCCCGCCAGCACCATGGACAAAAACAACCCATACCTTACTGGTTTTATGTGGATATATAGTATGAAAAAGAATTGATTTGCTCATCGCCGAAAACTACCTGTCACACCTAGTTGTACAAACTTAATATTAACTAGTATAACTAATTTTTTAAAAAACCGCCTAATAAGTTTTATTAACTTACCTATTTTTTATGATATTAAATGATTTACATGACTAAGTTATGTTAACGCTATATTTATTTAAAAAATACCCAGGTTATTCACATAAATTGACAGATCATTATAAAAAGTTAGCAACCATTTGCTAACTTATCTATAACTACTTGCTAAGCCCCTTACAGAAACGATAGAATTGTCGCTGACTGCTACCCCTTAAGGTCATCATGAAACCAACACAAAGACCTTCCTTCAACTTTATTACTGGTTAACAGATGATTACAGACGTAAATAAAAATAAACATTTTTCCGATGATCTATTAAAAGATAGAACAGTTCAAAACTTACTCGATGAATTATCACCTGACAGTAAAAGCCCCTACATAAAGTTTCCTAATGGAAGTGACTGCACAATAAGCGCTATAAATAAGCGATGGCAGCATTTGGCTAAAGATAACAACAAAAGCATAGCGCATGCTTCAACTTTATATGCAGGTGAAGACTTAAATGGGTATGCGTCTAATATCGAAAATTGTATTGGTACCGTAAAAGTGCCCGTTGGCATTGCGGGGCCAATAAGAATTCGTGGTACTTATGCTAAAGGCGACTTTTTATTGCCAATGGCAACAACTGAAGCTGCTCTTGTGGCCAGTTACCATCGGGGTTCAGTTCTTATATCTAAGGCTGGCGGTTGTTCTGCAATGTTAATGTCTGAGGGGGTGACTCGTTCACCAGCCTTTGCTTTTGATACGATTGCTAACTTAGCTATTTTTTCACATTGGGTGATCCTCAATAAAGAAAAGCTCACTGAAGTTGCTAAAAAAACCAGTAATTATTGCCAACTGATCGATATTCGCATTGCAGCAGAAGGAAATCATTTATATTTATTATGCGATTTCACCACGGGTGATGCAGCAGGACAGAATATGGTCACCATAGCAACACAAGCTATTTGTGAATACATTATTACCCATACTCCTGTTCAACCTAAGTTTTGGTTTGTGGAAGCAAATTGTTCTGGTGATAAAAAATCAACAGCGCAGTCTTATACCAGTGTTCGTGGTAAAAAAGTCTCTGTTGAAGTAAGAATACCGGAAAAGTTAGTCAAACGTTTCTTACATACGACACCAAAACGCATGGTTGATTGTTGGCAAATGTCGGCTTTAGGTGGTGTTATAAGTGGCACTATTGGTGTACAAGGACATTATGCTAATAGTCTTGCAGCGATGTTCATCGCTTGTGGCCAAGACGCTGCTTGTGTTGCTGAAGCTGCTGTAGGTATCACACGATTTGAAATATGTGACGATGGTGCTTTATATTGTGCGGTAACTCTGCCCAACTTAATTGTAGGTACTGTTGGAGGAGGCACTAAACTCCCGAGTCAAAAAGCATGCTTAGAGATGATGCATTTGCCAAAAGAAAATCAAGCCCGAGCATTTGCGGAAATTTGTGCAGCAGCCGCGTTGGCGGGAGAAATATCTATTATTGGTTCACTTGCCGCTGGCGACTTCACTTCTGCCCATAAAAGCTTAGCAAGAGACAGATAAAACTTACCCGTGGCGCGCGACTATTTTAGCAATAAAATATAGTGCGTGAACTCTGCCATTTCAGTTAAATAATTAATTTTAAAAGTGCATTTTATCGGGATCAATCCTTTTCTGATATTCGACGAATATCACTGAAGTTTGATCGTTTTCAATAACTCTCCCTATAAAGATTAAGCTTCTGCTAAACGAACAAGGGCATTGGACTGGCATTGATATTCTCTGTTGATAACTTAAATATTTCAACCAATACCGATAGAGCAATCGATATATTTGAATATAGAGTGCTAAGTTTTATAGGAAAACCTTTCAAACACTCAAGGTTATCTCAGCAATTAATAAACGAGAGGTTGGAAGTACAGCTCATTCACAACAACTAAAACATCTATGTATTAAAAAATTTTTTTGTATGGAAGTGATTGATATAAAAGTTTTATTATTTTCAAGCGTCAGACGATTACAGTGAAATATATAAAATCATGCAGTAAAGCCTCTTGTTCAACAAACTAAAATATACCTCTAAATTGACAAACTTTAAACGTTCAACTAACTTGAAGTGATCAGTTTTTCTTATCTCTTATTTTATTGTAATACTCATTTTAACGCTACTTTGGATTTTCATAGACATATGAGACGCTTTTTCCAATCATTACAATCAAAATTAATTCTGCTTATTATATTAGTCGCGATCCCTGGTTTAACTGGCCTTATCTACGAATCGTTCTTAGAAAGAAAGAATACAATCAATGATGCTGTCAAACAGGCTATTAACATCGCAGAGATAACAGCAGCTGACCAATCTAATCTAATAAAAAGAACACATAAATTTTTAAAGCGTTTATCTACGTTTGAGCCAGTATTGAATCCGAGTTCACCTGAATGTAGCCTTTTCTTATCTGATGTATTAAAGCTCAATGACAGCTATATCAATATTGGTGTTCCTAGGGTCGATGGTGATCTTTTATGCAGTGCGAAGGGTCTTAAAGCGCCTATAAATGTATCTGATCGTCCATATATTCAAGAATCGATTGCCACTAGATCTTTTTCTATTGGTGAATTTCAAGTTGATCGTGCCACTGGAGTGACAAGTATTAACTTTGCCTATCCTGTCATTGATCCCCAAAGTGACAACGTTGTAGGACTTGCTGTTGCGGTAATATCCCTTGACTGGTGGAGCAAACGTCTTGCAGAGTCATATTTACCTGAAAACACGGTGGCTTATATTACCGATCATGAAGAAAAAATAATTGCCGTTTTTCCTAACGACACCAAACTACTTGGGTCTCATATTGAAAGCGTTAGTGGTCAGCTTCTGGAATATCAGACCACATTAAACAACGCAACAAAAATAATACGCAGCCCAGACAATCATTTAAGAGCTTTCGTTAACAGACCTCTATTTAACAACAGTGAATTTATTAGAATAAGTGTAGGGATCCCATTAGGTGTAAAGTTATCCAGTATTAATTCACGTGTTATTAAAACAGGACTATTCATACTTTTATTTGTATTCCTTATACTTATGATTTCTAAGTGGGGAATTAAGAAAAGTTTATTAAAACCACTTGAAGTGCTCTTACAATCAACAAAAAATCTCGAATTAGGAAGAGATATAGGCAATATAGCTCAAGATGGCTCTGTTGAGCTTATTGAATTTCAAAAACGTTTCATCTTAATGGCTAAAACACGGTTAAACGCTGAACAGCAACTGAAAGACAGTCAGAATTTACTGCAAGAAAGTGAGATGAGACTCTCTAACCACATTGAAAAAACACCATTAGGCTGTATATCATGGGACAGAAATTTCAAGTGCACACAGTGGAATAAGTCAGCTGAAAGTATTTTTGGTTACCTTGCCAAGGAAGCAATAGGCATACATGCATCGAAACTTATTTTAGTGCCTGAATTTCGCAATAATATCAAAGGTGTATATAAATCATCACTTAAAAAAACAGATAGTACAAGTAGTACTAATGAAAATTTAACAAAGTACGGTAATACCATAATTTGCGAATGGCATAATACCCTTATTCGAGCAAAAAATGGTTCAGTGATAGGAGTAACATCGCTAATAAAGGATGTTACTCAAAATAAGCAGCTTGAAGAGAAACTTAAACTTGCTGCAAGCGTATTCTCGCAAGCACGTGAAGGTATAATAATTACAGATAATAAAGGTATTATCATTGATGTAAATAACACTTTTGTAAAAATTACGGGGTATGAGCGAGAAGATGTTTTAGGTAAAGATCCTAGTATGTTGAAATCAACACGCCAATCAGCTGATTTTTATAGCCAATTATGGGAATCACTCATCGATGAAGGTAACTGGTCCGGTGAACTTTGGAATACACGAAAAAATAATGAAACTTATGCGCAATCACTCACGATTAGTGCTGTATACCATGACAACGGAGAAGTGAAAAACTATGTTGCAGTATTTACTGATATATCCGAAATTAAAGAGCACCAACTTCAATTAGCGCATATGGCACATTATGATGTACTGACAAACTTACCTAACCGATCACTATTAGCAAAACGTTTGAATCAGGCAATGATTCAAAGTAAAAGTAATAAAAGTTCATTAGCGATTGTTTTTCTTGATTTAGATGGTTTTGCAGAAATCAATAATACTCATGGGCATAGTCTGGGTGATGAACTTTTAGTGATATTATCTTATCGCTTAAAAGACGCTTTACGAGAATGCGATACCCTATCTCGTTTTGGTGGTGACGAGTTTGTTGCTGTACTCACCAACTTAGAAGAAATCCCAGACTTTGAACCCGTCATTGAACGAATGCTAAAGGCTGCCTCAAGGCCAATGACTATCAATGGAAATCTCCTCAAGGTATCTGCGAGTATAGGTGTAACACTTTATCCTCTGGACAACACCGATGCAGACCAGCTCATTCGCCATGCTGACCAAGCGATGTATATTGCAAAGCAGCAAGGAAAAAATTGCTATCACCTTTTTGACATCGAATCTGAAGATGCCATTAAAAATCGTCATGAAAAACTCCAAAATATAGCTTTAGCATTAAAAAATGGAGAATTTGTTTTGTACTATCAGCCTAAAGTTAATATGAGTACGGGTGACGTTATTGGTGCTGAAGCACTCATTAGATGGGTGCACCCAGTGCGTGGCCTATTATCTCCAATGGAATTTTTACCCTTGATTGAAAATCATCATTTCAGTATAGACATAGGAGAGTGGGTTATAGATGAAGCATTAAAACAATTAGGAGAATGGCAGAAGTGTGGGCTAAAAATTCCTGTGAGTGTCAATATCGGCGCGTTACAGATACAGCAAAAAAACTTTGCTAGCCGACTGGAAAGCCTTCTTGCAGATCATCCAGATATAGCGCCAAGCTATTTAGAGCTTGAGGTACTTGAAACAAGTGCCTTGGGTGACGTAATGGACGCCTCAGAAATAATGGACAGTTGTCTAAAACTAGGTGTAACTTTTGCAATTGATGACTTTGGTACAGGGTACTCTTCGCTGACCTATTTAAGACGGTTACCGGCAAGCTTAATCAAAATAGATCAAACCTTTATTCGCGATATGTTATTAGACCCCGAAGACAAGGCAATTGTTATTGGTATTGTTGCGTTAGCTGCATCATTTAACCGTAAAGTACTTGCTGAAGGTGTAGAAACAATCGAACACGGAACAGCATTACTAGAATTAGGTTGTGAATTAGCCCAGGGATATGGGATAGCTAGACCTATGCCTCCTGATCAACTACCTGAATGGGCGAATAATTGGAAACCTGATGCAGCATGGCATTCATCATCCTTAAAACTGTCTGCTCTTAACCAAATAAATTTTTGGAAATCAGAATTCTATAATGTCCCTTTAGAAAAAGATCATTTACGATGAAGTTCTGTTATCTACTTTACGTCAACCTATTATTACGTAAACTTTTTGTTGTCTACTCTGATTAAGCCTATTTAAGAGATGTTGGTTTTTGCGAAAGCCTATAATATGGTTTAAAATCATTCCCACCCCCGAAGTACATGTTCAATATAAATGGTACTTATGTTTATTAATGTCTTAAAAAGCGTTCGAGGCCGTTAAATATTTAATCAAAGTTAATGTAGGGAATAATGATGAAAAAGAAAACGGTAAAAGAGCTACTGAAAAAACATGAGAAACTTGTTCATAGTGAAAATGTTACGGTAATTTCTCATGTACAACGAGAACAAGATGAATGGTTTATTAATACGGTAATGATAAAAGGCTGTGATACACCTTTCAAATATAAACGTAAAAAAGTATATAAGTCACTTACTAAACAGCAAGTAAATATGACTTACTACACCAGCATTGAAACCATTGCTGGTTTTGAAATGGAAGTTATGAATATTGTTAGAATAAAAGTCGCTTAACTTTTAATCATCATCAAGTTTATTACGCAAGCTGACTTTCCTTTTAAATAACAAAATAATATATATGTGTATAGATATTCGTTATTTTCGATATAAAAAAAAATTATTTGCTCTTAATTCAGCCTGATTTCTCTTCAGCGCTTGACGAAAGCTTCGCCATCTTACATAAATAAGCTATCAGTAATAAAGTTATTGATCGATACAGACATTTATTAATAATAAAAAATAAATAATAAATGTAATTTTGGGGAGAGCAAGAGGATGTTTTTATGATATTAAATCATATTTGGGGATTGTACACTGACCCTAAGAAAGAATGGCACACTATTGAAAAACGTCACGAAAGCTTAATGTATAGCTTAGTTCATATTATAACTATTGCTTTGATACCTGCCATTTGCAGTTATTATGCTGCGGCTCATATTGGTTGGACAATAGGCGTAGGTGATCCCATAAAACTCACTGAATCAAGCGCAATGGCAATGTCAGTAGCAATGTATTTAGGTTTGATTTTTGGTGTTATCGGTTTAGCCTTCTTAATTCAGTGGATGGCAAAAACGTTCGATTCTACACCTGATTTCACTCAATCTTTAGAATTAGCAGCCTACACAGCGACACCATTATTAATGGTTGGCATAACCGCACTTTTTCCTGTTTTATGGTTTGTTGCTTTGGCAGGGTTAGCCGCGCTTTGTTATTCTGTTTATTTACTTTATTCTGGTGTCCCTATCATGATGAATATTCCTGAAGAAAAAGGTTTTATTTATGCAAGTTCAGTAGTTACCTGTGGATTAGTTCTACTGGTTTCTTTAATGGCATTTAGTGCGATTATGTTAGGTATGGGTGTTGGCTCTGAATATGTTTCTTAAGGTTAACCTTTTAAGACATAATCCATAAGCGATTGATTTTATAAAATATCAACTTAACATTACATCATAAAGAAAGCCCATTTAGCAATAAACTAAATGGGCTTTCTCTTTTCAAGACTATAATATCAATTTAACGAATTAAATAGTGGCATAAATTCGTTATTCAGCACCTTCGTTGTGCATATCAATGATTGAATCAGCATTTTTATCTGAGTCTTCTTTATTCTCATTATTTCTCAATGCGTCTAATCGTTCTAAATAGCCTTGGTTGATGTCATTAGTAATATACTGACCATCGAACACTGATGTTTCAAACTGCTTAATGTCAGGGTTTAGGCTACCCACAGCACTGACTAAATCTTCTAATGTTTGGAAAATAAGTTTGTCTGCACCAATTAACTGACAGATATCGTCTAATTCACGTCCATGAGCAATCAATTCGTTAGCACTTGGCATATCAATACCATAAACGTTAGGAAAACGAATTTCAGGTGCCGCTGAAGCAAAATAAACATTTTTAGCGCCAGCAGAGCGAGCCATTTCTATAATTTGTCCAGAAGTAGTACCACGAACAATAGAGTCATCAACCAATAATACATTCTTACCGGCAAACTCGGTTGTAATCGCATTAAGTTTACGACGCACTGATTTTTTACGCTGCTCTTGACCAGGCATAATAAACGTGCGGCCAATATAACGGTTTTTCACGAAACCTTGACGGTACGGAATATTAAGATGTCGAGCGATTTCTAATGCTGTATCACATGATGTTTCAGGAATTGGAATAACAACATCAATATCAATATCTTCCCATTCTTTTGCTATTTTATCACCCAACTTTTTGCCCATTTCAACACGAGAACCGTATACAGAAATTTTATCAATTGCTGAATCAGGACGAGCAAAATAAACGTATTCAAAGATACAAGGGTTGTATGTTGGATTATCTGAACATTGTTGACTGTGAATTTTTCCATCTTGTGAGAAATATATAGCTTCACCTGGCGCAACATCACGCACAAAGTCAAAGTCATTGGCATCCAGTGCAACAGACTCGGAAGCGACCATATACTCAATACCTGTAGCCGTTTCACGCTTACCAAAAACTAAAGGACGAATACCATTAGGATCACGAAATGCAACCATACCATGACCTATAATCAAAGCAACTGTGGCATATGCGCCACGAATTCGGTTATGCACATTACTAATGGCTTTAAAAATATCATCAGGTGTCAATTTTAAATTTTCAGTCAATTGTAATTCGTGACCAAGGATATTCAATAACAACTCTGAATCGGACGTCGTGTTTACATGGCGACGTGCAACAGTAAACAACCACTCTTTCAATTCAATCGCATTGGTTAAGTTACCATTGTGTGCGAGAGAAATACCAAAAGGAGCATTTGCATAAAAAGGTTGTGCTTCTGAAGAGCTTGAAGTACCAGCGGTTGGATACCTAATATGTCCAATACCCATATTACCTTGTAATCTCAGCATATGACGCGTGTGAAATACATCTTTTACTAATCCATTACCTTTGCGCAGTCTAAAGGTATTGTTGTGAATAGTCACAATACCAGCAGCGTCTTGACCACGGTGTTGAAGTACGGTTAATCCGTCATATAATGCTTGACCAACCGATGTTTTTCCAACAATGCCAACAATACCACACATGAGTTTATTCTCCACAGAACTAAGTTTAAAAGCGTTTCATTGAAATAAAACGCTGAGTAAATATAAATTATACTAATGAACATCAGCCCCACTTTCATGGCACTGCAATAAAATTATTTTAGAAAGCTGGATGAATTTTTCAGGTATTCAAAGAACCATTCAACAATGAGTGTAAATTCGGGGATCAACTGAGAACTCGTCCACCACGCTGTTGATGATGCGGGTGTAAATGCATCCATAAAGAATAAAACTGCGCTGCTAATAAGTACCCCACGTAAAGCACCAAAAACAAGACCTAGCACTCTATCGGTTCCAGATAAGCCTGTTTTACTGACTAATTGACCAATCAGATAATTAACTAATGCACCAAGAATTAACGTGCTAATAAAAAGAATCGCAATAGCAGCCGCATTACGCAGGGTTTGATCAGAAATATTTGTAAGTAAACTTGAGAGGTTTACATAGAACTTACTAGCAATAAAAAAGGCACTGATCCAGATAACTAGCGAAACAGCTTCTTTAACAAAGCCGCGAACCAAGCTAATTAATGTTGAAATGCCTACAACTGCCAAAATGGCATAGTCTATCCAAACCATAATTACACGTTACCAATGAATACTTACCAGCATAATAAGGCGCGCATTCTAACAGAGATGAGCCTTATTGTGCCAATGTTTTATTATATAACTCATCACTTTGTTGGATAAAACCGAGCGATTTTACCTTGAACACCCGTTAATTTTTTTAATGATGGGATTTTTTTGTTAAGTGAGTTTTGAGTTAATTCCGGACCTATGAAGACTTTAATTAATGTACCATTTTTTGTTTTTATCGGCTTTGTAAATGCGATATAACCGTTGTCTTTCAACTTAAGTAGTAGCTGTGCTACATTTTTTTCATGCCGAAAACTGCCCAGTTGAATAACCCATTCTTGTTTCAATACTGATTTTTCAGGCATAATGGTATCAGGGAATTGGGTGACAGGTTTCTTTTCTTTTTCTCTATTAGCCTTCGTATTATTTACACGTTTTTCTTTTTTTTCTTTCGCTAGAGATTGTTTTTGTTGTTGTTCATTCACCAATTCCACATCGGATGCTAGTGAATCACTTAAACTCTCTGGTGATTCATTAACAATTACATCTTGAGGAAAGCTTATTTTCTCCTTAACAAATTTAACTTTAGGTGGTGGTGGAATTTGCTCAAACTCATCTTGAAAAGTTTTTTTGTTACCGTCGAGTAAGTCAGGTAAAACAATAATAGCTACCGCCGCGACAATAATAGTACCCACTAAACGGTTTTGAAAAGGTGTAGACAAATGAAACTCCAAAGCTGAGATAAATAAAAACTATAGCAATAAACGTCTGACTTCAGCAACAGTATGAAAGGATCCAAACACTAAGATCAAATCTATTGCTGTTGAATGTTTGTTAGCCATTTTAAATGCCTGCGTGATATTGTCAAAACAATTAACTGAATCTTCATTTAATGACAGTTTTTCGGCTAATTCCTTTGCACTCGCGCCACGAGACATCGATAATGTACCTAGATACCAATGATCAATAAGTGCTAATAATGGCTTAAAGGTATTAACAATGTCTTTATCTTTTAACATACCTGTAACGGCATAGAGTTTGTTGTACTTTTGTGATTTTAGATATTCAACTAAATAGCGAGCAGCTTGTGGGTTATGACCAACATCTAATAAAACTGGGCAGTTTAAATTTTCCGTCGTAATAAGTTCAGTACGCCCAGCCACTTTCGTTTTTTCTATTAAAACATTTATACTATTTGTATTCAAAACAAAAGAAAAATCAGTTAATAAGGCCAACACTGTTAATGCTGTTGCGACATTGTCTTGAGGTATATAAGGCTTATTTAAATCTTTAATGTATTGATCGCCAAATTGCCAATGCCATAAAGATTGACAAGAATCATTACTCACTACATTTTGTTGTTTAACAGAGAATTCAGACTCACGCAGACTCACAATAGCATTAAGATCTTTCGCATGTGCAAGAACAGACTTAGGACAACTTGTGTCACCAATAACCACGTTTCGATTAGCACGCATTATTCCTGCTTTTTCAAAGCCAATGCTTTCCCGGGTATTGCCTAAGTAGGCTTGATGATCTAAATCAATAGTGGTGATTACAGCAATATCAGCATTAATGAAATTGGTAGCATCTAAGCGTCCACCTAACCCAACTTCGAGAATGATCACAGCAGGCTGTACTTCCATTAATACAAGAAATGCAGCTAAAGTAGTGTATTCATAATATGTTAGTGAAATGTCTTCACGCTGCTGTTCTATTTTCTCAAATGCGTCAATTAATGATTGATCATCAATATCAATATTATTGATACGTAAACGCTCATTAAAATTTTCAATATGAGGTGAAGAATATACAGCTACTGTTTTATCAGAGGCGAGCAACGCATTTTCAATAAAAGCACAGGTGGTGCCTTTACCATTTGTGCCCGCAACAGTTATCACTTGAGCAAAACTAAAATCAATATTTAAACGTTTTGCCACTTTAGCAATGCGCGTAAGACCAAGATCAATTTCTGTTAAATGAATTGTTTCTAAATAAGAAAGCCATTGCGCTAGAGATTCTCTAGCAGAATGGCTTTTATTGTTTTTTGACATAGTGTAGTTATGAAGCGTTA
>Ga0115005_10000690_pt1 | contig 26204 bp, 18 predicted proteins | sample ArcOceMetagenome_FD_87163 | JGI IMG/M metagenome (GOLD analysis project Ga0115005, IMG submission 87163) | Marine eukaryotic phytoplankton communities from Arctic Ocean - Arctic Ocean - Greenland ARC118M Metagenome | ecosystem: Environmental > Aquatic > Marine > Oceanic | place: Arctic Ocean...
ATAATCCTCCGATGCAATGACCTTAGCAAAATGTTCAAGAAGATTTTCCTAGCTGCCCTTTTGGCATCATCTGCCAGTGCATTCAACGGACAGGCCCCTGCAACTTTCACCCAGAAGCACATGTCTGAGACCGCATTGAAGATGTCCGGAGGAAGTGTTGCACCTGCTCTTAAGGTAAAAATTGATTTTATTTTCATTTGCATGAGAATAATCTTGGGCCTCTTCTCACATTTTTATGAATGTTAGGCACCAGCTGCTCTCTACGAAGGAGCTGTAGCTGCAGGAGCGGCAAAGGCTTCCAAGTCATTTGGTGACATCTTTAAGCTTGGAATTGTATCTGGAGCTCACATTGGTTTTGGATCATACCTAGCAATTACTGTTGGAGGAGCTTGCCCAGGAATTGCTTCTTCCAACCCTGGACTTCAGAAGGTAAGAGATATTTGGCAATATCGAAACAAGGTTTGATTCTTCAAATCTCATAATATCTCTTTGTGACAGATTATCTTTGGAGCATTCGGTTTGCCTTTTGGTCTCATCATGACCTTGATCACCGGAGGAGAGCTTTTCACTGGAAATACTGCTCTTGTAACTGCAGCATGGAAGGAGGGAAAGACTGACGGAAAGTCCTTGATGAAGAACTGGGTTGCTTCTTATTTTGGAAATTTCGTTGGATCCCTCATCTTGGCTTACCTTGCATTCACTTCTCAAACTCTTGGAAATGCTCCTGCTTCCGTTGCTATTGCAACTGCCAAATGCAATCTTCCCTTTGATGTTGCGTTTACTCGTGGAATTTTGTGTAACTGGCTTGTATGTATGGCTGTTTACATGGCATCAGGATGCTCTACTATGATAGGAAAGATGACTGCAGTATGGTTCCCCATTTCTGCTTTCGTTGCTCTTGGTCTTGATCACTCCGTTGCCAACATGTTCATCATTCCTCTTGGAATTATGCGTGGTGCAGAGGTTACCTACAGCCAATTCATTATCAAGAATCTTATTCCCGTCACTCTTGGAAATATTGTTGGAGGTGCAGCCATGTGTATGATGCCCTTTGGGGCCACTTTCGGAAAGTGGTTCAAGAAATCAGAGTAAATACCAGACAGGCTTTACGTGTACATAATATTCAATAGATTGATTGGGTTAATAAGCTAATCGCAGTTTTGTTTGAAAAACCTACATAGCTGTAGAGATTGAGTACAGTACTGGTACCGGTATGTGTGGTAGTTCATCTTTGATTACAACGGAAGTGCTTTATAATCATGAAAAAGAATTAGCTTTAGGTATCATTATTCAATGTCTGATGAAACACAAAGTGTTTCGAAATAACAGCGTTGCGACCTAAAATATATATAGTAAATAATGCATGTAAAAATGAGTTTGCATTCCCTGCAAAAGTCTTATCCTTCCAACTGAGGATAAAAAAACGGGCGCTTTGCCCCAGACATTAGCGTCGGATCACCCTTCTTCGCGTTTGCATATTGTGTTAGAAACGATCCTAGCGCTGCTACTGCAATTTGAAGCTGTACATCTGAAACCTGGCCATTCCTGTTTTCGCCATCGTTCACTTGTGATCTATTTGCCGCTGCTTTGGAGAGTGCAGTTACCGCGTCCAGGTGATTCTGCATTGTTTCAGGATTTGATACCATTCCCACTAGGCGTTCAACAAACAAACGCTGCATATCCATTGGAAGACACGATAAAGCATACTGAAACTTTTTCCGGAGGTTAGGGTTTCTATCCAAGATTGTGTCAGTCTGACCGGTTGGGTCCATTTGTTGTCCTTGCGATAAGGCAAGAGCGCTTTCGAGAGAGGCATGAGCCTCCGATTCTCCCGCTACAACTTCATGCAGTAAGTTTAGTTCATCATCGGGAATTTCTTCTCTGAGAAGGTCATCAAGTGACGCAGGATCAAAGGAACCGATAGACATGCGTGAGAGTTGCCTTTCTGCCCCCTCCATCGGTCTGTGAAGATTCGGAATAGCGAAATCAACAGCTGGCAAAACGACTGATGACGGTGTAGAAGGAGGGGGCTTGATATGATATTCCTGTTCTAACTTGATTCTCTTGTGAATATTTGCCTGGGGCATGGGCGGCGACATGCCAAACGAGTAATCCATAGCAGCCGGTGCCGCGGGAGGATGCAAAGGTTGTTCAGCCGTGTCTTGACCCTTTTCCTGATACATTTGTTGCATCATGTTTGTAACTTTATCCATATTTCCTTGCATGGCTGCAAGCTGGCCTTTCAATTGTGACACCTCATCCTTCAGCGCGTTCACCTCTTCTTGGTCCGCCCCTTGTGAATGATTTGCTTTCTTTATTTCACTCAAGAGATCCGGTCTCCCCCTTAGAAAATATTCGTGGCGGAACCGCCAATACTTTGATTCGGGACCCTCATCTGCTTTAGCGAGTTTGATGGGTTCATTTTTGATTTTGCGAAAGCCATAAAAGTTGAGTTGTCTCACGAATGAGCTGAAATTGTTGTGTTTGAAAAACTGTGGGATGATATCCTTGGCGAATATTTCAGGATCTTTCACCACAAAAGTGTTGCCATCATCGGACCATGTTGCAACATTTGGATCGCATGAGTCAATCATGTGGTATGTTTCTGTTGAAAGAGGGTGGGGGGTTCACGTGAGTAATGGAATGAGGGACTGAGATGTAGTTCTCGTAGTAGGGAGGAGTTCTCATTTGATCTAGCCGCAAGGGCGTCCAAACAAGCAAAGAGATTCAATACAATAACAAATAATGCTATGCAATGTTATCCAGAGCACATTATCGCACCATAAGTCAGTCGAATAGGTCAATACGAACAGGAATTCTTACTTTGAAGGAAAATAGGGCAATCCACTGCCTTCTTTTTCGAGGCCTTCTTCCCGCCCGACTTCTTTTTGCCGTTTTGAGATCCGGTTCTTGAGTCTATTGAAGAAACATGCAGCGGGATGGAGTTCGGGAAGGATTCATTGCTATGGTCGTCGTCGTCGTCTAGGAAAGCCATATTGGTCGTTGGGTGTTAGGTATGATGCGGTGGTTGGAATGCACTACAGTACCGGTTATGCGGTCTGTGGTGTTGAAAGAATTGCTGTGGTGGCAAGTCGGGAAGACGGATGAACATAGGGTTTGGGAATTGAAACGTGGATTTTCTATGCCACGACGTGTAACCAGTCTAGACCTTCCCAGAACGTTCTTCATAAATCAATTCCTAAACCCTAAACAACTGCTGATGATTCAGGCCTTCGTTGTACGTCATCACTATCTGATGGTTGATAATTGTCTTTCTAGACATGGTAAAAAGCCTTTTACTTCTATTTCTTTAGATTCAAGTGGACGATATGAATGACATTTCAACTTTGTCTTATTGAATTACCGAAGACAATTCTATACCTTGTCCAAATTCGTTCAATTTCCGATACACAATGTACCTGCTGGTCCAGGTTCATCAGATGTGTTCTTTCATTTGACATTAAATTAGGATTTGCGTGCGATGCTGATCAAGTCGACAGAGGACAAACTTCATTTGCTGCTGACTACCTACACTTCTATAAATTGAGAATTTCTGAATCATGACGCACCGTTCGTTGTTCCTGGAGATGAGATGTCGTTTCAACGATGATGACTGATGAATGGGTGGAGAGCAGGAGTGTGAGGTATTGCTATCCTTTTTACATCACCAATACGAGTAATATTACGCGAGTTTGAAGAAAACATGTGCACACATGTGAACATGCGTTTAATGATAGACCTTTTGGCAACATGGCAGCAGTATGGGCATTTGATTACCGCATTATAACAACATAAACTCCTGTACCATCTAAGCTTCATCTGCCCTGAAGAAGGGAGATTGCTTATTCCTTCTCTTCTGAAACACCGAGTAAATTCAAGGATGGCCGTCAGCAACAAGAGCATACTGAATAGATAAATACCGGTAGTTACACAGATAGATCTGTATAGATAAAAGATACACTTATCCTTTATGGTATACAAATAAAAGTTAATAATCACCAATGCATTTGATGCCAGACATTTGACTGGCACTTTTTTAAATGAAGACTACTGATTGAAATACATGCTTTCAATAATAGCTCATAGATTTTGATTTTACCTTGAACCACATTTTAAATCCAAAATCAGGACACCGAATGAGGACTTCTTCAACCTGCATTGAATAATATGATTTTTAATTTCAAAATAGAGATATTAGCAAATTAAAAATACGCAAGTTGAAAGTAAAGATCGACTTTTGCAGTCATTTTCCAGGATGCTTCTTGAATCGTTGTGATTTCATCCGTCCGTGAATGCAAGAGATTTTGTTTGTCCGTAGTGGATGTCTATTTTGAATTGTTCTTTATCACAAAATTGTACTGCATCAGATTGCCGATTATCAAAAAAATCTGCAGCATCTCATCCGTCTTGCTTGACTAAAATACTGCGGTGACTGGCCTTGGCTAATGAGTTTATGTAGCTTCTTCTTTGGTTTATAAGTTGAACTAAGAGTAGGAGTCATTTCCTTTGATGTTATCATAACCCAAGTTCAAAGATCATTATAATGATAGTTTTTTAATTAGACATTTTTTTCTTTCTTTCCAGTGTGCGGTCATCCAAGATCGAAAAAAGTCACGACGGAGTCATACCTCAACAGCAGCTTCAAATCTTCTCTAAAATACTAGATGGAGATTCAAAGATAAATCATAATCAAGCAGACTGCACTAATCATAATAAACAGTATATTCTGCCCCCCACAATATTTCCAATGCCTACGAGTACACGTAGGGGGGCCCCGCAAAGAGGAGTGTCTGACCTGTCTGCAAATACGCAGCATCCACTGCATTCTACCTCCCTCTTTCCTGGAGAATCTGCCACGATAGAAAGTGTTCGAACCGTACACTGTCTAGAGGCTGAACTGGTCAAGTTAAGGGAATCGACAAAGGATGCCCTTCAACAAGCGTGGGAAGAGGTTGAAATGCTCCAGCAGCAATGCTCGTCTCATCTAGAGATAACCACGCAGCTAGAAGCAGATTTTATGGAGACCAAGAAGAAAGAAGTCTACTGGCACAAACGATGCCTCGAGGCGGAGAAGCAATTGATGCAAGGCAATTCTTCCGAGTACAGTCCTCAAACATCAAAGCGAACAGTCAACAGCATGGATGGAATTTTCGTAGGATGGCCCTCTATCAGGGGCTTCGGACGGGGCGTGAATAGGCAAACGTCCTTGGATACTATTGACAGTGGCAGAAGTAGTAAGAGATCTCTCGGTGAATATTCTGCTCGTATGTCATCGTCCAACTCAATGAAAACTGATGATTGCGATAAAGACTTGGTAAACGACCTGAAGGTGAAACTTACGTCTCGTGAAAAAGCTGTCCAATCCTTGGAACGGACTGTAGCGCAGCATGTCAAGGCCATGCACACCATGCAGTCGGAAATGCAGTGTATGATGGAGACCCAAAGGATTAAGGAAAAGAATGCTCAAGCTAATTATCTTCGGAAAGAAGGTGCTTATGAAAAGCAAATATCTGCCTTGCGTGAAGAGTTGGAGAAGAGGCTCAAGCTAATATCGTCACAGAAAAAGCGGATAGGTGAATATAAGGTTTACATAAAGGAGGTGACAAGCGAACTTGAGAGAGCCCTGAAAATACTACAGATTGCAGAGACGAACGGATTTGAGATAAATCCATCAAAAGCGAAACGAAGAGCAAAGTTGGTAAAATCATAAGAACTAATAGTATACTTAAGAAATGACAGACTTTCATGCATCAAAATATTTTGTTTTGTTTAGATTAATTTGTTAACAGGCATTATAAAACTCGGGCTATCTATTACCCCAAGGACCGGCGGACTTCTTGGCCCAGGAACCTTGAACGTTGGAGGATTTCTCTTCTGGGGTCTTGGTAGGGTTAGGCTTTGTGTTTGTGGGTTCGGCAAGCGATGGAAAATCACCAAGAGAAGGAAACGCGTTCGCATCGGAAATGACAGGTTGCCTTCTTTGAGGTATGGGGGCAGCATTAGAATGAAGTGTGTGGTCCCTCCAGTCACTAGGAGGCCGTACTGTATCTGGAGGCGCCTTTGACGCTGTGACCGGCGTGCGCTTTGTCCACTGTGCCGAGGCCGGAAGCTGGGAATCAGCTGGTGAGAACTGAGGATTGTGTGAAGATTTGAAATTCGTCGGAGTCCAAGTTTTAGCGTTTGCTTTGAGCGAATTCTTCTGAAGCGAATTTACGGTCTGCGGAATTGTGTTCCACTGGTTTTTATTCTGGGACTGTGCTGCCTTTTTGTTCTCAGGAGCTTTTGGTGCAATTTTAGGTATGGCTTTCGAGACAGACTCCCACTTTGGCGACATAGGCAGAGCTAGTTTCTTTGGCACTTCGATTTTCTTTGGAGGCGCTGCTCCTTGCGACTTTTTTGTCGATTCTTCAATGCATGGAACCTTTTCGGCGGTCTTGATTGATTTTGTTGAGACCTCATTGGTGTCGACTTCCTTTTCTGCCACTTCGATTGCGTTGGATGGCGTTTGAGAAATGATTGGTGCAGTGGGAGTTGTATGAGGTGCAATTGTACTATCGGCAGTGTTATCTCTATTTTTCTTCTTCCGAGGGGGGCGCTTCTTCTTCTTTGCACACATGTCTGCATTTTCGGGAGTTGATTCGAGAGTGGGCTTCATAGTCCTCGACGACGTGCCGTCATTGTCTAAGTCCAACAACGATGCGCATTCAGACGCAGACTCTCCGTCGTGCTCTTCATTGTTCCAATAATGATCGTCTTGGTCCTCAGTTCTATCTGGAAGTGGAAAGTCATGCTGAATAAACGAAAACCCTTTGAAGAACTCGGACTTGACCTGCTTTGGTTTGAAATCGTCATCAGTCATCTCCTTGACAGAACGTGGCAATTGCATCTTTGTGAATTCGTCGTAAAAGTGTCTTAAATCTTCGTCGTTGTCGACGTGAGCAGTCATTGGGGGGTCGATTTCCTTTTGCTCCAATAGCGTCCAGTTCAAACCAGCAAAGAAATCAAGCTCTTTCACTTGTGCAACTCCACCAACCTGAAACATCGTTCCTTTAGCTGAACCCAATCGTGCTGATGCATCCCTGTTTAATAAGCCTTTCAGTAACTTGCATACGCCTGCAGAAGAGCCATCGGGCATTCTAACTCTTTCGTTCATAATCTTACGAAACAAATCTTTTGCTCCTTTTTTCGACTGAAACGGCGGTTCGCCTGCCAGCATTTCATAGGCGATACAACCAAGAGACCACCAATCAGCAGCCTTTGTGTATCCCTGTTTGGCAACCATTTCTGGGGCCATGTACTCCTGGGTGCCACAGATTGTAAGTGCTCTTCCGTCCTCTCTATTTGGATCAGTATCTTCCCAACGAAAGTCCTTAGCTAATCCAAAGTCGGTGAGGCACAAATGGCCATCGCTAGCAAGTAAGATGTTCTCTGGCTTTAAATCTCTGTGCAAAACTCCTCTGGAATGAAGATGCTCCAACGCTAGCACTATTTCCCCAATGTAGAATTTTGCAGTGGCCTCCAAGAAAATACCCTCCCTACCCAATCTTAAAAAGAGCTCTCCCCCAGCAAGAAAATCCATGATAATGAATAATTTTTCCCTAGTTTGAAAAGAACAGTGCATTGTAACAATAAACGGATGTCTGATTTTGGTCAGAATGTCGCGCTCGGCATGAATGTTTTCCACATATGATGATTTGTGATTTAGTAACCGCTTCGAAATTATTTTCATTGCGAGTATCTGCTTGCTCTTCTTATTTCTTACTTGCAGCACCTTTCCAAATGCACCCATTCCAATAACTTTACGTAGCTCAAAGTCTTGTGGACTGACATATCTCTTCCTAGTTGATTCATCTGACAATTTTTTGGCAGCATTTGAGGCATCATCTTTTGCAATTTTGGGCGAATTATTGACATCTCCTGTGTTTGCATTTTGGGTTGTAGAAATAGTTGACTCTGTTTTATCTGAAATAGGTTCCTTGTTGACTTTCTCGGTACAAGTAGCTTCTGCGCATTCTGAAAATACAATGAAATCTTCATCTTCGCCCTTATCGGCTAGTGCTAGAGGTGTATGTTGTAAATCAGAATCAGAAAAATCGTTTGAGGGATCTGGTGCGACCATTCCGAAATTCTGTTCTGTACAATTTTTGCATTCTGACCTCAAGTCTGAAACTTGAAGCATGCGAAGTTCGAAAGCAGTACGCATACAAACAGTATCAAGAAGTATGATGCAGTGCGTTTTGAATGAGACGAAAAAGTTTTCATTGGCTGCCACAACAGCCACCAAGCTACCAGCAAAAAATAGCCAAAATTAAGCATTGATGTTCATAACCTAATGTGAATATTATTATCTTAGAGGGATCAATAACCTATAATGAAGTCGACAAATTAGACCCTCTATCATACTTCCACGACACCTTCTCGTTGCAAACTTTCGTAGTTCATTGATCCTGTATTTCCATCCGATATGAAATAGATATACTACACGTACGAAAGCGGTACAATAGTAATGAATATCATACATCATGATTTCAGATTGAGATAAAGAATCTTAATTTGTTTTTAAATTGATCAATGTGATCTACGGCAGGTGGTGCGTGTACTTTCTTCAACTTGTAGTTGACTCTGGCTGCTGGAATGGACTAAATATAGTTACGCGACGTGTACTGTTTGTGAACTGCTGATGTACGTGCAGGATGTAGAGTAGAATCAGGAATATAATATTTTCAATTTGATTTTTCCCATCCTGTATCTTCAATCTTGTATTTTACGTAGTAATTTGAATTCGGTAAAGAACCTTTGATTGATTCGTCAGTTCGAGCATTGCATTGATTAATTATTAATTGTAGTAGTTACGTGTGTTGGCAGTTGACAGGAGGCCCTTGGATTTGTTAGTATCTTTGTTCTTCTAATAATGACATGATGACTCCGCGATAAAACGAATTCCTCTGCTGTAGGTGCGCTTTGGGAAGTCATCGGATAGAAACATAATTATTTTCAGAGCTTGCCGGGATCATTTGGGGATCATGGGACTGACTGGGATCGATGGAGATGGGAACAAAATCAGTCGATCCCAGCCGGGATCGGCATGGGTGAGATCGACTTCGGATCAGACGGTGGCAGAAACTCCCATTTCTTTCCCTTCCTTTTCCTTTCTCGGTACTGAGAGTTACTGACGTATGAATAACACACACAAACATACAATATATCAAGAGCGCTGCGAGAAAGATGTGTTTAACTAACACCAGAACTTCGAAACCGTATTTTTTGGTGGGATCACACATTGTGTGGAAGAACAAATCGCTTATTTTTAAAAATGGAAATGTGGGGAAAGTTGTATTAATTAGAGTTAAACTAACTGGCTATACTAATGCTTTTTTTTTGGAAGTGATCCCAACTTGGGATCTGGGAACAGAATCGGATTGGTTGGGATCGAAATGGGGATTAGGGAACATAATAAAATCGGTTGGGGTCCAAAATGGGATTGGGAACAAAATCAAAAGATCGATCCCAGCAAGCTCTGATTATTTTATAGTTTGATCATAAAGATTTCATAGGTTCGGTCTGACCAAGAAAGACCGCTATCCTGACGAGGAGGTGGTATTTCCTCACCATTGCGCAAGGCGTATGTAGATTTTTAGTGCGCTGACTACCATATTCGAATATTGGCCGTGCACTTGGCATCGCACAAGCGACTCTATTGCGCGCTCCTTCTTTCGCGCGAGTCTCCTTTTGTGTCGTATAGCGGTCCCACTACGGTGCTATGATCAAAAAAGCAGAAGCATTTATCATCGGAGAAACAGGTTTTTCGTGAGTTTGTCTCATTCGTTCATGCGAAGCCACAAGAAGCCACAAGAAATCCTCACAGCAGTCATCATTTTCGCACATCAACACGTAATCGTTCGAACAACTTTTACTTTCAATTTACACAACAACACACAACACAACAACACAACAACACAACATATTTTTTGGTTAAATAAAAGCAAAGCGCAGTTTACGCACAGAAAATAGAATTAGAGAATGCTGTTTGAGAGAAGAAAGTCGAGTCTCAAAACATCGTTCAACAATGGGAGCACGAACTCCCACGATGACAAAAACTCCGCTGGTGCAACAGCTAGATCATGCTCTTCGGACAAGAACCTTCGCACCGCCTGCTATTGTGAAGAAAATGTATGGAGACTAGCGTATCGAAGAATTATGGGAGCTCTTGGGGTTGGTCAAACTAATGATGCGAAGGAGAATGAAGAATATTATGTAGTGTTCGTGTCAAATGAGGGAAGGTAAGTTCTCCTGCATATCGCCCATAAAATTGGAACCTCTTGTGAAAACAAATTCCTAATGAATATTCTGCTTTGAATCGAAAAACTGCTGTGGATTACGTAGGGTCTGTCCGATGCTGAATCAAATAGCAAGCAAGCATCCATTAGAACCCTGCTTCTGGGATTATCATGTGGTTTTAATCCAATCTACAAAGGTAGTAAAGAAGGGTAAACAAATAATACAAGCCCAAGTATTGGATATGGACACACACTTGCCTTTTCCGTGTACATTGGAGCAGTATATAGATGGAACATACAGTTTGGAATTCTTAGACGAGAAGGACGTGAAGACCTTTTCGCCGTTATTCAGGGTAGTGAGAGCAGAATTATATCTTGAGAACTTTTACAGTGATCGTATGCACATGATGGAAGATGGACAGTGGCTAGCAACGCCACCATCTTATGATTGCATCACAACTCCGAATATGAAAAAGAATAAAAAAGGGCACTTCTCAAATCTAGATGACTACGTCGCCATGAGTAGGAAGAGCAAAGGAGATGACACTTCAAAGCTTGGCGAAGTATTGACCCTTGAGCAATTGAAATCAAAGTTTGGCCTAGGATGATTTACGCCAGAGGATGAACAGTAACATTATTAGATAAGATATAAATCACAGCTAATCAATGGCTTTGAGAGAGTTGGTCACTCTCGGTGATTTGTTGGAATCAATTTTATTCTTGACGCCACGTGACATCTACAAATGTTGAATTATTGGGCACTACAGTGTAGGGGTCACTGGTCTCTGCTCATTTTTGAAATTATTTCAGAGTAAAATGTTCTCACTCAATTGGTTCCGATTCTGTTGACGTCACAGTTGCCACTGGAATCCGAGTCGGAGAATGAAAGAAAACAGAGCAAGTATTCTGATGTCACTATTGTTGAAGATGCAGAATTGATGGACTCGAATAGGAGTGACTTTTGGACGACGAGGAAAGAATACGAAGAAGTCGGTCTAACGATTTAATCTTATATTTGCTGCTGGAAGTTTTTTGCCGCCTCCTCTGCTTTTATATTTCAACGATCTCCTCCTTGTCCTCCTCTTCGTCCGATCTCTTCAATCTTTTGAAATCTGGAGAGGTGATTTCAAGGTCAGAGTTGTCAATCATTTCTAAATGTGTATCAATAATTGTAATTGGAGCGGCGACGGGGGTACCAATGGGGGCGGCGACGGGGGCAGAAACATGATCAAAATCTTCAAGAAAGCCAGGATAGTTGTCTGTTTCGTTCGTCTCCTTACTTTCTTTCCGAGCCTCTGGTCCCTTTTCTCTTAGCGCTTGAGAAGCTTTCTCGGCTGCCTTCTTATCCCCGATATCAACCCAGTGGCTGTCATTATTCTTCCTTAGGAAACGGCCAGGAGGGTTGGCCATCCGGATGGCTCGTACTAAACGACGGGCGACCGCTGGTTTACTGATCTTTGGTGCAGCAACATAGTCGGGGCGGTGCATTGCCACAAGGTCACGGAATCGCTTGTTGCCAGGGTGGTGATTAGTTGCACCGCCTCTCCCACAGAGAATATCTCGATCTGTGACGACGATTTGCCCAGCTGCGTTGACCGTCCCAAACGTGCCACCTCCAATTGGGTAGGCCATAGGAGGTTGGTGCAGGTCAGCATTCCCAGCAGCTGGTACTATAATTCCAGAAGCCTGCGAAGCATCCATTGCATTCGCGACAGCGCTGATATTTGCAGTAACCATGACAACAGGAGCATTCGGATCCTGAACCAATCCAGAAGCTGCGTAGATACCATTACCAGTATCAATCGCAGCAGGATGTTGTGTATCGAGCACAATCACCCCTTCGCCATTCACGAGTTGTAAATGTGGCATGGAGATTCCAACAGCAGTGGTATCCTCATTGACCTTTTCTTTTAGAGCCTTCTTTTTCTCTTCGGGGCTCTTCTCTCTCAATGCTTGACTCGTCTTTTCGGATGCAATCTTGTCACCGACATCCTGCCACATGTTGGTATGAGGGTCCTTCCTTAGAAATCTTGCTCCAAGGTTAGAGTGACGGATCGCATGGACGATCCTGCGAGCTACTCGAGGTTTGACTATTTTGGCGGCATTCTGATAGTCTTCTTTGTGCATATCCACAATAGTTCGATATACTTTGTTCCCTACGGATAGCGATGTAAGAGAAAGGATTAGAAGGGAGAGTCGGCAGTCTCTGTTGCATCATAGGACAATGATCATTCAAGAAAATACCCGAACACCGTCTTTCCATACAAACGCTAATGAAAAACGTACCTGGGTGATGATTGGTCAAACCTCCTCTACCAAAAAGAATGTCAGAAGGGTTGGGAATCAGAATAGGCGTTGAATTTGGTGGAGTCTGGCGAACATGAGAAGGATATTTGTCTTCAAACTCCTGTGCAGTTTCTGCGAGAGGAGCAGCCTTTAATATTTCCAAGGTATCTTCTGAATCGATTTCAATGTCATCGTCGCCCTCGTGCTCGTCACTGTCGTTGCCGTCATTGTCTTCATCGTTATCATTATGTTCTTGTCTGTACATTTCTACCGCACCTCCTGGAGAAAATGCAACCCCTTCATGATGGGCCAACCTCGATTCAATAAAATGTTCATCAATGACATTATTCGCAGCCTCTTCCTGCTGCGAATGATGAATGTCCGAATGATCAATGTCAGCCGTCGCTTGTTGAATAGGAATCATGGTTTCGTGTCCATGATGCATGACTGGCTGAACTACTTGATGTTGGTACGGGTTGTGATGCTGATGCTGGTGGTGAAGATGGTGCATCATGTGATGTGGATGATGATGACCATGAAAACGGACTTCGTGTTGACCATCGTGATCGTGACCATCGCCGTTAGTATTACTATTGCTGTGCATTTCAACGTCAACATGAACTTGGTGACCTTGAATATCGTCTATTTGCGTCGCATTTGAATCGAATTGTGGAGTAGGCGGCTGTGATTGTTGATCTGTATGATCACCACCAATCATTGTTCTTCCAGTACACGTGGTACTATTCATCACCATACAAGTATGTGTACTCTGATCGTGCAGCAGATCTTGATCTTGATCAAGGTGAGAATGGCTGTCAATGGCAGGGACGGGCACCGAAACACCAGCATGATGCATCGAGTGAGAATGCGAATGCGAATGTGAATGCGAATTAAAATGCTGTGAATTCAAATCGCCATGGTGGCCATCATTCGAATCGTCATTCGAATTGTCATTATCGATTGCTGGCATTGGCACACGACCTACGAAAGAATCGAGAGTAATCGAAACAGGAGCAGCAACTGGTACACTGACATTCACATCGAGGAGCAGGACTGAAACTGGTGCTGCTTGTTCTTCCTGTGGTGGCTGTGACACCACCAGTGACTGTGATTGATTCGTCACATCATTGCTGTTGGTGTTGTTGTTCAATCCTGCTGGTGCTGGACCTGGTCCTGGTCCTGCTGGCTGTGGTCTCGAGTCTTCGGAATGGGAAAGCATTGGAGTTTCTTCAGTCGTTTCTGTTTTCTGTTTACACTTTCAACAAGGGATTGCCTTTGGTCCTTAATTCTCAATTCAAAGGAATGAATTTTTCAATTTGGAGGGACCAGGGTTGGTGGGAAATTTTGAAGCGGTGAGTTCAGTAGTGACTGAATGAATCAGGTGTATCGTGACTGGCGCTGGCCTTTTTTAGTTTTCTTTTCTTCATTCACGAATACGAATGAGTTTGAAGTTGAGAGGCTGTATTTTAAATGTACCGTACGACGCATTTGCTGTTGCTGTTGAAGTTGCGTGTTTTATAATATACTCCTTAATCAATAGTAGTAGTAGTAGTAGTGTTGATACCAGCAGCTGGGCCAGCTTCTTGCTCGCTTGCTGTGACGCTTGTAAACGTTCTTTCGTCGTGGTTCGTGTAAGAAGAGGATACTCTATGGAAGCAAGGAACTAATTTCAAATTAGAGTGTCTGTCCTTCCTTTCTAAAAACAAAACCAGACAAGAAGAGAAAACAAGAAAGTGTAGAGTGTTCCAGTCGCGACACCTCAACGATCACTAGCGAACATCAAACACATTTTGTGCACAACGGGCAAGTGGAACATACAGTAATATCATACACAAGAAGCGAGGACATCTGCATATTCTTTTCTTTCACACCATTGACCTGGCATTCATCCGAACTACGGTGAGGCTGCTAGTTACCTACAAGGTCCCACAATCGACCAATCTACAACAATATAAAGCATCATGAATTCATCAGCTAACTTACAAATAAGGGTACTCGCTGCAAGCACTGGAGTCTGTTATCCTATTAGTCTTCCCATCAATGAATTAACGTGAGTACAATACTGGAATTAACTGAAAATGAGAATACCGTAGTACAAGAGGGTCTGCAGGAGATGCTTGTGGGGATGACATTGAAAAATGACATCCAATCGCAACGATTGCAATGCAGGAGTCACTGGATGCATGTTCATGCAAGATTCGCTTGATACCCAGTCAGTCGTTTTATTGACTTTGCTATCATACGAACAGTGGAACAGTGCAACAGATTCTTCGTCGGGTATTTACTTGAATTTGTACAGTCGTGGAAATAGAATGTGGCAAAAATGATTCTTACATTTTTGAAAGGAATACGATTCAACAGTTTTTAAAGAGATTTCGGTTCCATTCTTGCTGCTTGCTATTAGTTCCAGTCTTCTGATGCTTGAGCTCTGCCCCATTCGATGTTCCTGTCTGTTCCTTGTTCCCTTTTTATTAACATGTCTCACTCACACATTTCTATAAATGCTGTTTCAGAATTAAAAATATCCAACGACATCTTGCAGCGGTAATTCCAAAAGAAGATCAAATTCTCCTCCTAGGACCGCCCTATAAAGTTCCCAAAGACTTATCCATTCGTTCCAATGATACGCTAGCTGCTCTACGTATCGGAGACATGGAAGATGATCCTACCTACCTAGAACCAACTTCAAATACCACGACACAGACACTGTCTGAAAATTACAATGCCGACCATAAAAACGCACCTGTTTCTGGAACAGGAACCAATACAACATCAGGGACATCCACAACGACTACAACAGCAATGGCTATGGCAATGACAAAGACAAACCAGAGAAAAGCCATCCTAGGAACCACGGAAAAAACTGGATCACGCCGTCTATTCCTTTTTTCCAAACAAGCATTGTCTGATTCAGCACCAGATCCACTCCCATGCACACTCTCGCCTCTTGACGTGCATCTACCCACCGCACCCGATCCTAGTCCCATCATGTACAATAATTCAACTGAACCATCATCTCCACTTCATCAAGCTTTATCCATTTACGAACGAAGATTCATGCTGCACTTGTGTCAAGGAAGGGCGTATGCCGATGCAGCAGATTTGAGACTGGATTCGTGCAGAAATTGTATATTGGAACAAGCCGTGATGGTGCGCGCTCTTCGTGCCGCAGTGAGTAATTTATCGGATCATTGGAATAATGCCACAAGGACACGAGCAGATTTTACTGCGCTTTATATGGAAAAGAGTGATGAGCATGGAAAAATCTTGAATGGCTTGGATGGAGTTCTAGAAGATTTGAGTAATATTCCGTTGCATAAGGAGTTGAAAACTATCGCGAGGATGAATGGGAGGGTTATGGAGACACTTTTGGATACGGTGCCGGTGGAAAGGGAGAAGAGGTGGGCTGCACAATGCCAGACTTCATATGCGAGGTTGCAGAGTCTTTACGAGGAGCTGATGGGGGAATTTGAGAATTTGATATCGTCTAGTAACCGGGAGGAGGAGGCAAGGTCTGATTTGGAAGCAGAAGATCTTGTCAAGGGGCTGGACAAGGAGGTGGAGGAGGTCATGGTTGGTTTGAGGGACGAACAGGCCGATATGTTGGACCGGTTGACAAATGATCACGTGGGGGTTGTCAGTGTGGTGCTGAATGCTGTTCATGACGAAACGCGTGTGCAGGCTGCATTTACCACTTTGGAATCGATGAGTAAGGCGTCCACAAACATCCTGCCATCCATGGAGGCTGATGACTTGAAGTTGAAAGAGGTCATGGTCAAAGTTTCAGGTGCAAAGACTGCGGCTATGAAGAGAATGAATGTTCGTCTGAGACAAATTAGTCAAGCGCAGTTGAAGATCCAGAGATTGCTCAAGGGAGTCAGTGGTCTGCGCGCTGCTCTTGTACAGCAGTGCGATGACATGACTCATATTGAGCACTTATTCGAGCTGACAGCCGCATATCGCTGCTTTATTTCAGAAATCAAGAGACGTCGTTCGTATGGAGATGCGGTGACCGCAATTTCCAATGCCATGTTTGAGCGGTTGGCTGCGATGCGAAATGATGAAGTCAAGTCTCGAGAGCAATTCCTTCGAGGCTCGGGAAGACATTTGATGCCCAGCTTTTATGAAATGTTTGTTCCTACCCTTGCCACGCAACCTCCTTTGTTTAATCCTCAACTCCCTGCAATGGTGGAGTTAGATTCCCTTCCTGATTTCGGAGATATGGATGCTTCAATGAGTTCTGGAACTCCCGTCCAAAGGAATGTCTCGACTTCTGTTGGCGAGGCGAATGTCGACAGCTCTTTGACGGAAAGCGTCCCTCGAAATGAAGTAGATGAGCCGGAAGCGACTAGTTCTATGTCTCGGCTGTCGGTCGGGAAAAATGAATCAGCTCCAGATTCTCGTTTAATTGTAAGTGCCGAAGGGCAGAGTGGCCATGACATCGTCGTGAATAGCCAAAATGAAGTCGTCAAAGTCGAACAAGAGGCTGAGAATAAGATACTAGCTTATGAGAATGCAATATTGCGGCAAAAGGTTGAAGAATTGAGTGGACATTCTCCACAAGCTTACATTGATAAGGCGAATGAAGAAGATAGAGTAATCAAACAAGAGGAAGATGAGAAGTCGACAACCATCCAGCAAGAATTAGAGACTTTGAAGAAAGAGTTGGAGGAGGCGAAAACTGCACTCCTAAATAATGACAAACTTGCCGACAAGATCAGCCACTCTAGTTTTCAAGTCGGAGACGTGGCTTTGTTCATGCCCACGGGGAAGAATGCAGGTGGAAAGAAAGCTTATTTGGCCTTTCACAGCAACTGCCCACATCGATATCTATCCACTGATAATATTGAAAAGAGCCGCGATTACGTGTTGGGGAGGATTGTATATCAGGATGAGCTTGTGGCAGGGGTTGGTAGTGACCAAAATCCTCATGGGTTAAGGGTTGGCACAAAGTTCTGGATCTTAACAGTTGAAGTTATCAACTAGGTGAAAAGCTGGCAAAACTGTCGAGATAATTGAACGAAAAACTTGTATTCTATAATTCTACTAGTTTGTTACCAGGTATAACCTAATTTTGTACCGGTACTGTTCCTCTGTACCATTTTTTACTTGCTAATTGCATGAGCACCACTGTTCCCTCTTTCAAGATGCACTCTACTCTGACTTACCAAAGAAGAAACAACTCATACACGCATCCCGACTGATACCACTGGTGGTCAAAACCATAAGATTTATCGACGTTCATTGTTTTTCTTCGAGAAACTCTCTTGAAAATCGAGTAGAACCTTTGTTAGATTCTCGTCCAAGACGTATGTTGTAACTGCAATGTCTTCAACTGGTTTCAAATATAGGTTTATTTTGGCATTTTCCTGATTCGAGCAAGAAATGTTTCTAGCACTGTCGATTTTTGACACCAAATCGTTCAATTGTAGCACCGCGTCTGATATTGCAGACGCACTTGCAATCGTTTCTTTTGGTCGTCCATATTGTTCCAGCAAAACGGTAGATTGAGATGATGTCAATATTTTTGACAAAAAAAAGAATATTTCCATGTGTAGGACCAAATATTTAGCTGTCTCGTTTTCTTCTTTGTATGCAGTGCACCATTCAATAAGTTCAAGATTACTGTTTTCGACATTCATCGTCAAAATGCATCTGAGACATGCAAAGCAATAGAGAATCAAAGATGAATTCATCCTTTTGTGAGTGATGATGCTGTCAAGGCACAGAAATATGCTGCTGACTATTTCTTTGACATCGTGGCTGAGATGGAGGTAATCCACGAGTTGATCGTCCCCAGTCGAAATGACAAAAGGATGAGGGCATGTATAATGTCTTTGAACTCGTTTTAAGTCCAAGATTTGTAGCAAAACAAGCAATAGGGTTACTTTCTTTTCGGCATTGACCGTGCCATGTTTGATTTTAGGAAGCAAGAAAGATCTAATTGCAAATGACCGAAATCGATTGAAAGTGTCTGCTTGGGGGGTGTTGCCTTTGTGAAGCTCGATATAGTCTCCAAGGTCGAACTGGCCTCTTGCAGTGAGCGTCTTGGCCCCTTCTAGAAATGCTGGAGATAAAAAGAATGTATTTCGTAACAACTTGTCATCAAGGCTCTGGATGCACATCAGGATGTCATAAAAGAGGTGATCTCCGTCGCCGCCTTGGGCATATTGTATAACATGTCTAATATAACGACAGAAAATCAGCAGGATAGTGTTTGAATTGACGGACTGTTCCGTACTCGTATGCGGTAAACCACACTCAAAATTTAGGATTCGATGCCCCGCCGAATTTCCATCAGATGCCTCAAAGAAGGCCCTGTTGATATGCAATCCTTGGTTGCTCAAGATGGGAAGTATAATATGACGGTAGACAAACTCTACTTGGTCTGAAACAATGTCTATTGCGTGTGGCAGGAGAAGCTGTGAAAAGATGGAGAACATGAAATCGGAGTATGCCGTGAAAAGTGCCTGAGTTTTAGCTCTGGTGTAGGGCTGGGAACTTGAAGGATTCCTTTCGTAGTAGTCCAAACCTTTGATCAAGCAACTTGCTTGCAGTATTAACCCTGATATCATAGACGACACAATAGTACGGGTCGAAGTATAGATTTTGATCTTAGATAGTTCAGTACCAAAGTGTGCAGGTATCCTGAAGGCAGCGTTAAGAATGCGTTTGAGCTTTATTGCCCGTTTCAGACATTCGCGTTCAAGGGAAGATTGTGGTAGTGATTTCAGCGAATCAGAAGCGAAGAAACCGGAGTCATCTTCGAGGCAAGACGAGCCCAGCTCAAACAAAAAAGAGCGTTCGCATGCGGGTCTATCTTTGGCTATTGAGTGAAGAACAATGCCTAGATCTGCACAAAATCTCCAAAAATGAGAAGACATGTAAATTGAGCCCGGCGTGTCACAATGATCAACCGTATGCCTTTGTACAGATTGGCCTTCAGCATCGGGATGATCGTTGGAACGACTCTCCAGTTTCTTCAACGCCTTGGATAGGCTGCGATCCTCCTTTTCTTTACTTTCAATGCCGCCAATCTTCATCATAATTTCTTTATTGAAGGAAGGAAAAGCATTGATCACGTTGGCATTCGTGGCAGCACTTAAAAATGTGCGAAGTACGATAGCATCCGCTATATGGTGTATTATCTTCATACAGTTCTTCCCAAATTTGGCAACGTGGCAAAGTTCCGAACACAAACATTGTCTCGCATCATTCAAATATTCGTCGTCGTTGTTGAACGAATTGGTTGCTGTGTTAGAACAGGAAAGAGCATTCCTTGGTAGCAAGGACTCAATCATTGAGCGCAAATTACTCTCGTTAATTGCAAACAGTTCGGGAACAGTGCATAGCGAAGCAATGAGTGCGCAAATTCCTCCAGAATGTGTAGCAATAACTGCTTTACCAGTGTTTGTAAATGGAGTAGTATTGGAACCCTTGTTATGCCGTGATGTTTGGTTGATGGCATATCGTATCGAAGGCTGCGAGGCAAGCGTGGGTGGGGTTAATAAGAGAAGGAAGGGAAATTGCCGCACTTGTTGCTGAGATTCAAGTGCACTTACCTTTCCTGCACGAAGCGAATCTAATAGAAGGTCCAAAACATATTTAAAACAGACATCATGCAATCTTTGTGCCCTTTTCGTTCCTTCTGTGATGTCGTTCGTCCCATTAACGTTGTCAAGATCAATTGCCATTAAGGCATCGTCGTCGATTCCACCAAAAAGGTCTTCTGTTTCATCGTTCGCATTAGTTTCCGTAGGGTTGCCATCAGAGCTAGCATCATTGTCCACCACTACAATGTTATTAGTGCTTGCAATAGAGATAGATTGAAACTGATTCTGTATCAGAAAGGAGTGAGTAGTCCCACGGAACATAGATAACGCCAAACGGTAGCATGTGCCTAGAGTGGCTTCTTCGCCTACACAAGATGGGATAGTCTCCAAACACTTTGCACTGACTCGGAGAGCTCTGGGAATAAAGTGATCGAGGGCATCCTGGAGATTAGGGACTTTGGAGCAATTTTTCGTTTTATCCTCGTAGAGAATTCTGTTTGCCTTGTCCACGATACAGGACAACCACAGCAGGCCACAAGATAATGTGTTAATATCACCGACACTATCCGGGCTTGATGATGGTAGAAATGACTGTCCAAAAGAAAGCAAATTAGAGGAACGACTCAAACGTTCACATGTTGTAACGACAGAACTTAACATGCACGACAGCATGAACGTAAGACAATGTTCGTCTACGGAAATCTCTCCAATTGTAATTTGATCAAGGTACGACAGTATAAGAGTTGAAAACATCTTCATACATATCATACATAAGTGAGCTGAATCTTCGCATTGGTCACTTTCGCCAAGGATAGAAGTAGTAACTAGGAGCTGCGATTGGTGCTGTTGCATCCGATCACTTGCTACAGTCTTCCAAATCTGTTTTGGACAAATTATAGACAGAGTTGACATTTAGAGAAGCGACCAAGAGAAACTAAAATATGAAGCATTCAACTTACCATTTCACAAACCTGTAGATCAATTCGGAGAGGAAAGTTTGAGTCGATTTCGATGCTGCGTTTAGATCTTGATGCAAGCACTGCAACAATGACCAACACGATCGAGTGACAAAGTGATGACTGACGAGTACCATCCGTCGCATCGACCCCCGGAGATATAGGTCCTACTTTGGAGAAACACTGTGCGAAATCATCGACGATCTCATTGGATTTCTGATCAGATTTGTTCCGACTTGTTTTCTGCACAGAAGCATCAGCTGAAAGCTTCCTGACCAATCCTTTGAAAGCGTCCCCAAGTCTTGACCATCGGGCCTTTTTGTTTGGAATTCGATGCAACCAGTCCTTTAGCAGATGAAGGACAGCACTCACATTTTCATTCGGTACCAATGAAAATAGACTTGCACTTTGCATATCCGACTCAGAGAGTTCCAATAGCAAACGTCGTGATAGAGGGTCAGAATTAGAAACCCCCGTGTCTACAAAATAGGATACATCTGATTCTTGCCACGCTTTGAATGCTATTTTCCTGTCATGCTTTGAGATAGTCTTAAACATTTTAGGCACTAAAAGCGCGCTTGGATCATCTGCGTTGAGTGTTATACATTTCAGAAGAAGTTTTAGGAACATCCCGTCATCATTGGGCATCGGATCCAAGGCACCTGATCTCAACAACAAAGAAAAGTTTGATATTTCCTCACGACAGCATTGCAATTGGGCATCACTCGGCGGTGCTGCCACGGCATTTGTTGATGGAAACTGTCCCAACGATCCGCTTACATAAGTAAACTGTGACACAATCAGCCTCCAACGAATCATAGTTGTTGTCTCTGACGAGCCAGCCTTCGAAAACCATGCCAATATACCCCAGAGCGCATGGATTTCTTTGCGAGAAATATTTTTTGAAAGTCTACTGTCGCATTTCCCCCCTAGTTGTCAAAGGCATAATGTGGTTATGATACACACGTTTCAACCGATCAAGACATCATGAATAAATTATAAGTTTTAGAGGTGTCGTTTGACTGCGAAGACAAATTCGAAAATTCAACAAGTTCCTTACCTGCGCAGGCATCGCCTTGCCAAAGCAATTCAATTTTGGTTGGTTCCACTGATGAAACGTACCAAGGATTTCTGTCAATCGTCGCAAGAGTCGATTTTCGCCATGTTTGACAAGGAAACCGCAAGATGCTCTGGGAAAACTCTTCAACGACGTGCATACATCCACCGAGTTCATCGCGGAGGTCACCAATCAACTTGTAAATGTCACTATCCATTTTTACAGAAGAACTCCATTCCTCAGGCAAGAGGTGCGCGTATAATACATCAATTAGCTGAGAAATCACAATGGTCGAAAACTGTTTGCCCGAAAACACTTTGTATACAATGGCGTCGGAGTCCTTCAACTTTAGATGCACTTTGCGCTTCATGAGCCCAAAGGCACAGCAAAGCAATCGAATGTGCATTGACACCTGATGACTGTTCATCGTAATCATCTCCAAAAGAGAATGACTTCCACTTTTCCTCAATAGATCAAGCAATGTACTGAAAACTATCACAGCCGACGAGTGGAGACTGTCACCTGACAAGGTATTTGAATTGAAGTAGAATGGCAGTTCTTGCAACAATTCATTCGACTCTCGGCTGGGAAAGCCTGATGATAGATTTTCGCATATGTTTTCTATTGAAAACAGGTTTTTCGTCGCAGAAGGAATGAAACTTAGCGATGTTCCTGCACTGATGTCAGGTCTATTTGTGCTCAAAGATAATTCTGCAAAAATATCATCAGTACTGATCTCAACCCCCAATTCATCGTTTTCTTCGGCGTCGTCATCATTGTCAATGTCCTCAACATTTTGGGACTGCATGGTTCCCTGATACGAAGTCGACTGCGCTAATCTTTGAAATCCAGATTGGTTGGTCCCCGACTTTCTCCCACGTGCCATGTTTAGACGCGAAGACGAAATCTTGCCACCTGTTGTACTGAGTACGGTAGGGTCACTATGAATGCTCCGTCCTTTCTGATTCTTTCTGATTCTTTGATGCATGTCTTTGTCACCAAAGTTCGGCTCGTGAATTCGCTCTTTCTGTGTACGTGCATTAGATTCACAATAATTTTCATTGGAAATGACGTCGTCTCTTTTGTAGGAGCTTCGTGGTGCATGAGAAAGGTGACCCCTTTCGTCTATCGATGGCTGCCATTTTGATATCTTTCCGCTCCTTCGACGAGATTGCGATCTATCACTCTTCTTTCGTCTCTTTTTCCGTGGTTGCAGTTGTGAATCAAGATTATTTCCTAATATATCTTTTGAGCTCTGCATTCGATCATTGTTTCTCGACCTTGTAGCGTGGGCATGCCTCCCGGATCCAGGCAAAGATGAACTAAATCGAGTACTACCATCTTGCTCAAAGTCGGCACCATCACTTTGGTATGATTCTTCATCTGAAGCAGGTGTGAAATCAACTTCAAAATCCATATTGAACCCATTTTGGTCAGAGCAATCCTTCAAAAGGGTTCGCACACGGCGTAAACTATCTTCCACTAGCTTATCCAGACCATCGAATCTCAAGTCAAGATTTTCAACAACTTCTCTCCACTGCTGTTTTGATAATTGGTGAGCACCCCGGCGAAATTCTCTCTTCCTACCAAAACGTTTCAAGGCACATCTGTATTGGTCTGTTCCGTCACGAACTAGTGCAATGCACATGTCATCATAAAGTTCACGACTATAACACAGAATATAGTGTAAGCTACGTAGGAATATAGGCTAAAGACAGATACAATGTTGGAATACTCACCACCTTCTTTCAACATCAAGCAGTTGCTTTTTAGACGATGTTTTATCGACTTCATTGCTGGCGGCTTGTAATTCATTTTCAAGCCGACACGACGCTGACTCAAATCTAGGTATCAACTCTGATAAATTGACCTGTATTTCGTCAAGGAACTTTGGTAGAGAGGCAAATGGAAGGTGAATACTTCTATCAACTAAATCTGATGGTAAGTTATCAGCAACTTCGTTTCCTTCAGGCTGAATGAATGTATTCAGAGCAGGGCTGTCTTCGTAATAACCACTGATATTTTCATTTCGATTGATTCTTTGCTGAATAGAAAGATGATTATTTTGCGTAATGTTGCCTCGATCAAGTTCTCCACCCATCACTTCATCCTCTTCTTCGTCTATTTCCTTTTCTCCGATATCATCTCCATCCACAAATCCAACTCGTCTTTCTATCCCACTTACAGGCCGATGTTGCTCAGAATCTACACCTAAAGCATTATTTGCATTCGTCTCCAAAACCACATTTCCCACCTTCGATTTTGATGAGTCTGCTTTTTCATTAGTCCCTTGGTTCTGATGAAAATCTATATCATCATTAGCATCACTTTCTGTAGTGATACCCACTGCTTGGGAGGAGGGAATAGGATCCTTTTGTTTAGAACTCTGTTTAGAACTACGCCCCCTCCCTGTCGTCGTATCTGCAGAAAAATCTTCATATTGAGCTACTTTTTGCCGTTGTATCATTCTATCCTGGCTTTCAATTTTATTAATCTCGGAAGATCCATATTCGGTAGCATCCTTGGAAGAACCAATGCTCTCAAGAACACTTGTGCCATTGTATCCTACCCTTCGTGCATCCTTTGAATCATCTCTGACAACAGTCTTTTTTGAACCATTGAGGCATTCATTCAAAAAATCCATCCTCGCCTTAAATATTCGATTGTTCGCCCTGAATTTGTTCTTCAATTTGTTCTTCTTCACTTGTGTCATGGGCAATGCTTTCAACCTAGCCAAAATTTCATCGTCAGTGCTGCTTTCATCATCATCTGACGAAGAGGATAGAACTCGTCGTTGTCGTGCAGCAATCAATTTTCGCCTGCTATGAAAAGTGAAGCTTTCATCTGACGAACTTGAATACGATTGTGAAGCCCCTGTAAAGGTATCATTGTTACCATCATCTTCTTCTTCCTCATCGCTACTATCACTATCGTCCATCAATAGAGAAGACACTTTGATCCGTCTTTGCCTTTGCTTTTGCCTTCTCCGATTCTTCACACTACGAAATTCTTTGGAACGGATTATATTATTCTCACCCTGGGCCATCTGATTCTGCTCCTGTTGCTGATGCTCTCTACGTTTCCTTTCCTCTTCTACCCAATCACAACTCCCACAATCGTTCCTTAACGAACCACACAGCTTGCATCGCCCCAGCAATGAAGATCGATCGCGAAGATTCACTCGTGCCATCCTTGGGATATGTCCATTCTCTGATTCATGTTTCTGTCCCCCGTTCTCATTAGCGCCAACATTCATGTTTGCATTGCCTGTACCTGGCTTTTGCCGTCTGATGTTATGGTCGTATTGAGGTGCAGGACGGCAATATTCCATAGGAACCATTTTTTCCCTGCCACCCATAACTACATAGTGAATATCAATATGTGTCGGTGTAGGCCCTACATGCCCATTTAAGGAATTGTTCTGATCTGCAGTTGCAGCTGTTTGACTCTGTTCCGAGAGAAAATGGCACTTGGTCACCCGTGCAATACCCCCGATTTTATTAGAACCAGGCCAGGTTCTTGGAAGAACTTCTACCATGCAGTTTTCAATAATTGGATATTCCATTTCTTGATCATCATTGGTTTCAGGCATTTGGCCAGTGATCGTTGACTGGCTCGTGTTGTTTTCGATTTGCTGCTTGTGCGCCATTTTCTGTCTCTTACTTTCTCTCGTTCTCTCTCTTGAGCTACACGTAGGCCTGAACTTCTGTAAGATGGAAGGCCTTCAGAAATGCGACGTATGTTAGAGTCTTTCAATGTGCTGAATGTTCTGGCTGTAATGTTCCTATACAGCATGCGATGGAACTGCTTTACCGATGTCAGTATGAATTCAGAATGATAGTTGATAGTTGCATATCCGTCGTGAGTTTTTTACGCGGTATTTCAACCAAAAAGAACTCACAGTCACTTTTCTGGCCTACGACGTAGTCTACGGAGAAACATACCAGAGACAGGGCGCCATTTTTTACAGAACAATATCATCAAGCCAAAACTCGTACTAATGTAGACTACCTTCTACAGCACCAACCGAAGTAAAGATCTCTATTTTATGTACCCCTTCACGCAAAGCACTAGA
>Ga0115005_10000691_pt1 | contig 26188 bp, 16 predicted proteins | sample ArcOceMetagenome_FD_87163 | JGI IMG/M metagenome (GOLD analysis project Ga0115005, IMG submission 87163) | Marine eukaryotic phytoplankton communities from Arctic Ocean - Arctic Ocean - Greenland ARC118M Metagenome | ecosystem: Environmental > Aquatic > Marine > Oceanic | place: Arctic Ocean...
AAGTTAAGATAGATATTATCGCAGATGACATTAATACAGACTTTATTGATGCTAAAAAAGTAATAGCGAAAGTAAATATTTCTCAAGAAGAAGTACGGGTGGAAGGCTTTGAGCTTTTTGATGATGAACAAAAGATCAAATTAGATTATCCATTTCAGTTTTATAATTTTAAAACAAAAAAATTAGTTGAGGAACCAATTCGTGCAGAAGTAGCAAAGTTACAGGTGAGTAACTTTTTAAAATATTTTAAAGATAGTTTAAGCTTTATGAGTGGAAGTCTCACTGGAGATGTGAAGTTTGATCTAAAATCAAATGGTTTTAATCTTGAAATTTTAAAGAATAGTAAGATTGATTCATTAAAAATAAATGGTGGTGATAGTGAAATAATTTCACTAGAGAATTTTGAGTTAAATAACACAGTTTTTGAATTAGAGGATGATGAGTTTAGATTCAAACTAAATGCATTGAGAGATGAAACAATGATACCTCTCGTTGGCGTTATTTCGCCTCGTGAATTTTTGATCGAAATGACTCCTAGCTTTTTAGATGTAGAGCAAATTAAAAATATTGCCAATCTAGACCTCAAGGGTAGAGGTGTCTATGCATTTAAGCTCAATAAAGTAAATGATAGTCTGGTTTTTGACTCAAATATTGATTTTGTTGATTTTGAAATACTTGGATATTGGCTGGATAAAGTGAAATCAAAGATTAATTTTAACTTCGATTCGATGAGGCTAGACCTACCAGATGCTAAAATTATAAGTGGTGAAACACTCATGAATTCGAATCTTAGACTTGATTTTGAGAAGGGAAGAATTAATGGGAATATTTCGGGGACAAAGTTAACATTCTCAAATCTAAAAAGAATTCTTAACCCCTTGCTCGGCGAACTTAATTTAAAAAATAGTGACATACAAGGTTTTTGGGACTTTGAAGGTAGGGTCGATGGGGGGCTTAGGCTTGATGAGTTATTGATCTCTGCGAAATTAAAAAGTGGTAGTATTTATATTTTTGAAGAAAACTTTGAAAATCCGAGTATGGAGTTTTCATTACAAAATCAAGAAGTTAAAATTAGTAATCTAATTGCAAGAAAGTCAAATGGAAAAGTTGAAGGTCAGTTTAAGCTTGTAATTCCGAATCGTACTTATGAGGCAAGCGTTAAACTTACTGATATCCCGCTACAGGATTCAACCTATTATACTAAAGTACCATTAAATTTAAGAGGGAATTTAAATGGAAATGTTGAGTTAAATAAAACTACAGATAAATTCACAGGATCATTAAAAATGAAAATGAATAAGTCCTTTGTTTTTAATGAAGAATTTCCTGACTCATCAATAATTGGAAGTTTTGATGGTAAAAATAGTTTTATTCAAGCGGAGTTGTTTGGTAAACAATTTCGTTTTGAGAATAAAACAAACTGGGAAAATAAAGATGGTATCTCTTATTCAAGATTAAATTTAGAGATCCCTGATATAAAATCGATATTATCAGTATTTAGTGGTGTTGATATTTTGAATAATGATATTTCTGGAAGTGTGAAATATGATCTTTATTTTGATTTTAGTCCTAATAGCCTAAAACTGAATAATTATAATTCTAATATGAGAAAATTAGTATTTCAGAAGAAACCTATTTCTATTTCATATACAAATCCTGAGTCAGAAATAATTGTTAAAAACAGTGTAATCGAGAAATGGGATACTGACATACGGGGGGAGAATTTTTATGTGTTGAGTAAGGGAAGTGGAAACCTTGGTCATGACTTTGATACAACAACACAAGTGAAAATTGATGCAAGTATTCTGGAGATTTTTAATAATATTATTTCTAAATCTGATGGAAGTATTAGAGGGAAATTTATCTATGGAAATAAAAATGAGGTTGAAAAATACGAAGCAAATTTAACATCATCAAATTTATCATTTACAAGCAAGATTTTACCTATTTCAGTTGCAAAAAGTGATTTTAAAATATCTTATAAAGATCAAAAATTAATTATTGAAAAATTTATTGCACAACTCTTAAGTGGAGAGCTTGATATCAGTGGCTCAATGAGTTTTGAAAAGATTATTCCAGATATAAATATTAGATATGAATTTAAAAATGCAGGTCTAACAATTCTAGATAAATCAAACTTAACGTTTAGTGGAAATGGAAGCTTAATCGGTAAGACTTTTCCCTATACACTTGGTGGTGATTTTAATATTCAAAAATTAATAATTATTAATGAAATCACAGATTTTATGAAAGGTAATAAAAATATTGTAAGTAAAAATACAGATTATTTACCAGAAACTTTGAGCTCATATCAAAGTCAGATTTTAAACTTCAATTTAAATGTTGTCACAAGGGAGCCGATTTATATCCGAAATTCTTTGGCTGATATTGGATTTGTAGGGAGTATGCAGATTCTTGGAGATGATAAAAACCCACAAGTTTTAGGTAAAATCAACCTAGCTCCTAGGCGAAATAAAATCTCTTTTAAAAATAATGAGTTTTTATTAACAAAAGGAAGTGTGTTTTTTATAGAGCGTAATAAAGTAACTAACCCTCTTCTTGATTTTGTGGCAACATCCAATATTAATAATTATAAGCTCAATCTAAAGGTTCTGGGACCCGTAGATAGTTATAATCTTGACTTAAGCTCAGATCCTTCTTTATCTCAAAGTGATATTTTATCTCTCATTGCATTTGGTTATACTGAAGACTTATCTAATAATCTAAGTGATTCTGAAAAAGAAAGTATGACTAGGGCCGGTGTTGGAAGCATCATCTTTGATAGCTTTAAAATTAATGAAACTTTAAAAAATGAATTTGGCCTGCAAATAAATTTAGGTACTGCAATTTCAAAGGAAGAAGGTAGCTATTTATCTCAAAGAAATGCTGAGGGGGCGACTTCGGTTGGTCGAATAAACTCTGCCACAACTTTTGAAATTAAAAAGAAATTAAATGATGCAATGAGTTTGTCAGTGTCATCAACAGTTGGAAATAGTAGTGCTCAAAAACAGTCAATGAACCTTAACTACAATATAAATAATAATATTTCAGTTGAAGGGGTCTATGAATCAAAATCAAAAAATGATATAGAATCTTTAAATGACGATAACTCTGTCGGTGCCGATGTAAAATGGAAATGGTCTTTTAAATGATTAAAATTATTTTAAGCTTAACATTACTATTTTCTTTCCTCGCTACGGCGAGTACAACCTCATTTCATATTGATGACGTAGATATAAATTGTTTATCTAACGATGAATGTTTTCATTTAAATGAAAACTTTAAATCTTTGAAACGAAACTATGTCGATCTAGGACATTTTAAAAATATTTTAAAACTCTATGTCGCAAATGCTGGAGTCAAAGAGCTTTCATATAGCCTCGACAGTATAAATGGGAAAAGAATCCTCTATATTAATGCTATTCAAAAAAAGAAAATTAAAACACTTCTTCCTGTGATTTTTAAGAATCAAAAAGAAATTGAGTTGCCACCTGTACTTCCAATTAGAGAGGAAGAGTTTTTAGATAATCAAAAAATAAAGTCTACTATAAAGCTTATTTCAGATGTGGCAAAAGACAAGGGATATCCTGATGCAAATATTGAATATAAAATATTTGAAAAAAAATCAGATGTAGACTTGCAGTTTATTGTAGACTTAGGCAGGCCCATAATCGTAGGAGATCTTACGATAAACTCAGCTTCAAGCTTTATTAAGAGGTATGTAGAGAAAAAAGTATTTTACCATATCGACTCGAACTTTGATATCGACCAACTGAAAATTGAATTAGAGAAAACTAAGGAGTTGCTACAGCACTTTGGGTACTATTTAATTGATTTTGATTTTAAATATCGGTTTATTGATAAATACACAATTACTCTTTATGTAGACGTAAAAAATACGACAAAGTATGTTTTTTATCTTAAGAATTCTAAGTTTTTTTCTGATTATGATTTAAAATTATTTTTAAAGAATGATTTTAAATCTTCTAATAGAGAGCAAACGAAAGAGAACTTAGAACAAGCGTTGAAAGATCATTATGAAAAATTTGGCTTCTTAAACGTTAAAATCAAAAGTGATGACTTTGAAAGTATCGATATTCATGGTGATAGAACTAAGTATTACAATTTAGTGATCTCAGAGCATAAGCGCTCAAAAATTGATAAAATAAGATTTAAAGGTAATAACTTTTATTCAAGAAAAAAATTATTAAGTTTTTATGAGAAATTTTCTTCAGAGCAGGCTAGTAATGATTATTACGACTTCGATAATTATCAAAATTATGCAATTTTTCTGAAAGATAAGTACATACAAAATGGCTTTGTAAGTGTTCTCATCGAACCACCTACTATACAAATTGAATATAAAACTAATAAGCCGAGTGTACTATTTAAAATTAGAGAAGGAGTAAGGTCTAAGGTTTCATCAATTAATATTAAGGGGTTAACAAAAGAGCTTGAAGACTCCATTAGAAATAAAATCACTCTATCTGAAGAACAGTACTTTAACCCTGTGGCCTTTAAATCAGACTTGGAGATGATTCAGACCGATTTACTTGAATCAGGTTATTACCATTCTAGAATAACAAATTTAAATGATGAAAGATCTCTCGTTAAATATAAATATGATAACTCTGCTGTTGAAATCGATATTGATATCGATGTTGGTGTTAAAATGTATGTAAATGATATTATTATTCTTGGGAACTCAAAAACAAGAAAAATATTAATTAAAAGAGAGTTAGATATTAGAGAAGGTGATTTGATTTCAACTCAAAAACTCAATAACTCAAAGAATAATCTCTTAAGACTTGGACTCTTTAGTTCTGTTCAAATTCAACCTGTAAGTAAAAATAGAACGAAAACGGATTTACTTGTCTATGTAAGGGAAAAAGATTTTGGATCTGTAGAAATCGCTCCCGGAGTTAGGTCAGATATAGGTCTAAAAATCTCAGCTGCACTTAATTATAATAATATAGATGGAATGAATAAAAGAATTTCACTTAAAGGAACTTTAAATAGACGCTTTGATTTAAACTCATTAGATGAGAGAAGAAGAAAAGAGTCATCTTCTCTTCTCGAGTATGATACTTCTGCTGATTACTCTGAAAACCACTTGTTCCACTCTGATTATGATTTTGGGACGACACTTACCTTTGCAAGAAAGAGATTTTATTCTTTTGATGCTGACATACAGAGAATTGGTTATAGCATAGGTAGAGACTTCAGTAGATGGTTTAGAACATCGTTTAGGCAACAAATTGAGCGAATTTCTCAATTCGATGCAACTCTAGATGATGAGGATGGACATTTTCAAATTGGATCTTTTACTCCCAGTTTTACTTTTGACTTTAGAAATAGATCTATAAATCCTACATCAGGTGCTCTGCTTGAAATATCAAATGAAATTGCAAATAATTTTTTCTTCTCTGAAAATTCCGATGAACTTAAAATTGATTATTATAAGCTGATTAGTAGGAACAAATTCTATCTTCCATTAAGTGATAGAGTCACTCTCGCTATGTCTGGAACTTTCGGGATACAAGAAAACAAAGCGACAAATATGAAAAGTGACGGAACAATGGAGGGATATATCCCAAACATCAAAGTCTTTAGGCTATCTGGTTCTGATATAATTAGAGGATTTGATGATACTGAGATGAATACTCTTGTAAGTGGTCAAGATATCTCAGAAGTTAGAGTGAATTCAAGAGCTTATATGGTAAACTTTAAGATTGAGCCAAGATATAACCTGAGTGATACTACTGTATTTGGTCTGTTTTATGATGCTGGGCGCATATTTATTAATGAATTGGATATGGGCGAGCTTAGATCGTCTGTTGGTTTCTCTTTTAAGTACCTCACTCCAGTTGGAACACTAGATTTCGATTATGGTATAAAACTCTTGAGAAAAGAGGATTCTTCTGGTAGAGTTGAGAGCCCTGGCAGGCTACACGTGTCAATTGGTTTCTTTTAATCCCGTTTAAAGGAAACCGCTGATAGATATAGAAATAGAGTGGTGACTATTTTTAGATTAGTTATTGACAAAAAATAACGTGGGCCGCTATAAGGACGTAAATTTAATATTTTATTTAGATTAGAGGTAATTATGTATACACAGAGCTCTTATACTGCAAAAAAAGAAGAGATTGAAAAGAAGTGGTGGGTTATAGATGCACAAGATTTGATCGTTGGTCGTCTAGCAACTGAAGTCGCAAGTTTATTAAGAGGAAAGCACAAGCCTACTTTTACACCAAACCAAGAATGTGGAGATTATGTTGTTATTACAAACTGTGAGAAAGTAAAGTTTACTGGATCAAAGTGGGATAATAAAGATTATTTCTGGCATACAAACCATATTGGTGGATTGAAAAAAAGAACTGCTAAGGAACAACTTATTAAGCATCCTGAATTAATCATAATGGAAGCAGTAAAAGGGATGTTACCTAAAACATCTTTAGGTAGAAAGCAGTTAACAAAGTTAAAAGTTGTTGTGGGATCTGAGCATAAATTTGAAGCTCAAAAACCAGAAGTAAGAACATTATAATTTTAGAAGGATAATATCATGGCTAAGGGAAAAACTTATAAAACACAGTCAGTTGGTAGAAGAAAAACTTCAATCGCAAGAGTATATCTTGCTGATGGTAGTGGAAAAATTACAGTAAATAAGCGTGAGCTTTCTGAATATTTTCCAAAGGGAACTTCTAGATACGTTGTAAATCAACCATTTGAATTATTAGGATTAACTGAGAAGTACGATCTTAATATCAATGTAAAGGGTGGAGGAACAACTGGTCAAGCTGGAGCAATTAGATTAGGGATCGCAAGAGCATTAGTTGCACTAAATCCATCAGATAGAGGCGAGCTTAAAAAAGCTGGTTTCTTAACAAGAGATGCAAGAAAAGTAGAAAGAAAAAAATACGGTCTTGCTGGTGCGAGAAGATCTTATCAATTCTCAAAACGTTAATATTTTATTTTTATATTTTAAAAAGAGAGCCTGCATTTTTGCAGGCTTTTTTTTTGTTTAGTTTCTCTGGTTAAGGTATAAATAAATATGCAAAAAAATATTAAAATCGTTGGAGCAAGAGTTAATAATTTAAAAAATATTGACGTCGAAATACCAGTAAATAAAATTACCTCGATCATTGGGCCAAGTGGTTCTGGTAAAACATCCCTTGCTTTTCATGCACTATTTGCAGAATCTAAGCGTAGATTTTTAAATTCATTTCCTACATATTTAAAATTTTTCTCGGAACGACCCACACCTGTGGATGTTGAATCAATCCATCCTGTTTTACCAGTATTTGGTTTGGCCCAAATAAATCCAGTCATGGGAACTAGGTCGAATATAAGTGATATAATGCACCTTGGTGAATTGTTTCAAAACTTTTTTTATTATTACTCTGTGGAACTCTGTAAAAAGCATAAAGTCGATTTTATTCAAGAGGTATTTTCAAATAAAATTAAAGAGATTTTTACTGATAAGAGTAAAATTTTTTATTTATTTATAGAGAAAAATGATTATTTAGATAAATTACAAAACTTACCTCTTCCATCGAGGACCATAAAATCTAAGCGATCTAAGTCTATAAATGACTTTAATATTGATGATCAATTGTGGGAAGTTCTAAGGTTTAAAAAAGAGAAGGTTTCTAGTATTGATGCAAAGTTAAATGAAATTTTAACAACTGATATGAATGTATTTGTATTTGATGAAGAATGTAAGAAATTATCCTCATATAAATATCGCAAAACTAGTAAAGTTTGCTCAGTAGAATCCTGTGATGAGGAGCCAACAAAAAATTTAACGATCTCACACTATTCTTCTCATAATGCTCTTGGAGCATGTCCTCATTGTGGAGGTTTTGGAGAGAAACTTGAATATGACTTAGATAAATTAGTAAATGTTGAAAAATCTATCGATGATGATGGAATAAATCTTTTAAGATACAAAAGATTAGTTTCGCAAAAAGAGATACTTGTAAAAGTCTTAAAGAAAAATAAAATTGCTACTAATGTGCCTATCAAAAATCTCAATGAAAAATTTTGGACAATATTATATGAAGGCGAAGGAAACTACCAAGGCTTTAATGCCTATTTTAAATATTTTGAGCGAAAAAAATATAAAATGCATATTCGTATTTATGTTAGAAATCTTCAAAAGGGAGTTGAGTGCCGTGAATGTGGGGGATCAAGGTTAAAGTCTTTTACTCAAAATACATTTATTGACTCAACACTTCGTTATTCATTAAGTGATCTATTGAAATTATCTATTCTGGATGTCTATAATTACTTTATTGAAATTGAGGAAAAGTTATATTTTGATAAAAATAAAACACAAAAGTCCTATAAGAAAATTTTAAAAATTCTTAAAACAGCTGTTGATATAGGTTTAGGGCATTTATTTTTAAATAGAAAATCGAAAACAATTTCTTCAGGTGAGTATCAACGATTATTATTACTAAAGTATTTATATTATGAAGGAACAAATTCTTTATTTGTCTTTGATGAACCAAGCTTAGGGCTTTCTGAAAAAGAATTGGAGGCATTATTTAAAGGATTTAAAGATTTAGTAACTCTGGATAATACGATAATTATGATTGAGCATTCAGATTACTTAATTAAAAAATCTGATAATATTATTCAGATGGGGCCACTTGCAGGTCATCTAGGTGGAGAAGTTCTTTATTCAGGGATAAGGTCAAAGTTCAAATTTGATAAAACTAAATTTACTCTAGAGCCATTAAAGATAACTAGTAAGGAATGGATAACTGTAAGTGGTGCAGAAATTTATAATAAAAAATTTTCTGATTTTAAACTATTAAAAGGCGGAATTAATTTAGTTTTGGGTGAATCGGGCTCTGGTAAAACATCATGTCTAGTCAAAGTTTTAGGCAATGAAATTAATCAAAAAATATATGGTGAATATCTAAATTTAGATAAAGGTAAATTTAAGTCGATAAAAAATATAGATTCTTTTAAGGATATTATCATTGTAGACTCAAATCTTAATAGGTACTCGTCAAGGTCTACTGTTGGAAGTATGACCGGTATTATATCTATTGTTAGAAAGCATTACCTTGATTTAGCGATTTCTAAGGCACAAGGTTTAAAAGATGGTCATCTTTCCGCAAATTCAGAGTTAGGTCGTTGCCCAAGTTGTGAAGGTCGAGGACATAAAATTATTGAAATGCAGTTTCTTGATGATATCAAGGTCGAGTGTGAAGATTGCCATGGAAGAAAAATCAAATCAAAATATGCCCTTATCACGGATGGTATTCAAACAGTTCATGAAAGTAATACAAGTCCAATTATCCAAGTCGTTTCTCGCATAAAGCTTACTCCAAAGTATCAGAGGATTGTTGCCATGCTTGAAAAATTGAATTTGAGTTATTTATCTTTGGATCGACAAGTTAGTTCTTTATCGGGAGGAGAAATACAAAGAATTTATTTATTAAATAAATTACAAAAAGATATTAGAGATTCAATATTAATCTTTGAAAATATTTCATTTGGCCTATCAATTAATGAACTTATTCATCTCGCTGAACTTTTACAATCACTAGTGAGCCAGGGAAATACGATTGTTCTTATTGATCAAAATCCACTCTTTAGAGAGATATCAAATCATAATTGCTCTTTTTGAGTAAAATGCTCAAGTTTTAGCACAAAATTCCGATATAGATTGCAATAGAAATACTATGGTGGTCTAAGTATGCGTAATTTAATAATTAATCTAGTGATATTCATGGTCCCAACTTTGGCGATTGGGACGACTTTTTCACCTATTTCTATAAAAAAACAAATACATGAAAGTGAGATCATAATAGAAGCAGAAGTGTTATCAACTGAGGCCATGCGTGATGAAGATGGGCTAATTGTAACGAAAGTCACACTTTTACCAGATAAATGGATTGGTGAAGTTTCTCCAGATTCAGAAAATATTTTTGAAGTTTACTATCCAGGTGGGATCCTTGGGGACTCAGCTTTAAATGTTGAAGGTACTCCTCAATTTGAAGTTGGTGAACATGTTGTCGTAATGACAAAGATGGTGGATGAGAAAATCTATGTGAGAAATCTTGGGCTTGGAAAGTTTTCTGTAAAAAAATTTGGAACAAAAGATATTATTGTGAATCAAATTTTTCCTAATATTCCAAATGTAAGCCAAATGAAATTAAGTCGTTTTTATGATTTAACTGAGTGGGTTAAAAAAGGTGAGTTTAAAACTCGATTTAAAGATAAGTATGAACTTAATCAGGAAAAGCAATCAAAGAGTGTAAGAACGCGTTCGGAAACTCAGTCTAGAGCAATTGCATCTGCAAAAGAACAAGTGAGAGCAAATAGATTTTCTACTTATTGGTTAATTATAATTCTAGGGATTATTTCATTTATAGGCTTTATCATAAGAAAAAGGAATAATGAAAAATAGTATATTTTTAATTCTAATTTTTATGATTACATTTCCTGTTAATGCATATGTCATTTCAAGAACAGAGACAGGTGAAAAAATAAAGTGGAAAAAAAGTAATAAATCAATCTCAATTTTTTCAAACCTATCACCAAAAACAACGTCTGATTTCATACTAGATAAATCGTCAGTGGAAATATTCAATCTTGGATTAACAACTTCACAGTACATTGAGCAGAGAACCAGTGAAATTGTTGATGAGAGTGTAGAAGAGTGGAATCGAGTTTCACCATATAAGCTTAATCTGATCTCGACAGATCAAAATCTAGAAAGCGAGTTTACAAAAAATACAATTACTTTTACAAGTAGTTCTAAGTATTTTGACTCTGGAGTTATTGCTGTAACCTCTCTTCAATACAATCCAATAAGTGGTAATATAAACTCTGCAAACCTTTTAATTAATCAATCTTATTTGAAACCAGTTAAATTTACCTTAGCTAAAGATCGGAGTAGTAAGTCAGAAGCTTATATTGGTGATATTATTACACATGAGTTTGGACACTTTTTAGGATTAGGACATTCGGAAGTTGTGAATTCAAGTATGATTTATTCTGTTTTTAAAGGACAGCACAATATACACACAGATGATATTAATGGAATCAAAAATAATTATAATTTAGAAGATAGTGGGGTCGTAAAGGGGAGAGTTATGAGCGGTGGTTCTTCTCCCGTTTTTGGTGCTCATGCGCAGATTATTTCATTTAACACAAACAAAGTTATACAATCACAGTTAACAGAAGAGGACGGATCTTTTTATTTTGATAATTTAGATTATAACGATTCTTATTATATTCTTGTTTCACCTATTAAAAATTTAGGAGCTTTCCCTGAATATTATAAAAATATCAATAATTCTTATTGTCGCTCAAGTGATTTTAAGCCGAGTTTTTTTACAAAGTGTGGGGGAAGAGATAAGGGACGTCCCCAACTGATAAAAGTCGATCAGGATAATGAAATTATTAATGTTGGTGATATTACAGTTCGTTGCGATGAAAAAATTAATACAGAGTATTATGCAAATAAATATAAATCTGTTGATCGAAGTTATGAATTATTAAAAAATAAATATGATATGAATTTTCTTTTTAATGGATATTTTAGCTCTGAGGAAATATCAAGTGGACTTGCCTCAAATGGTGATGAATTTACAATTGATTTAACAAATTTTACATCGGATGAATTTCAATTAAGCGATTTATTATATAATATTAAATTTGCAAGTACTTCTATTGGAAGCAATTTTGAGTTTCTTGTTAAAGTGAAAAGAATTGACCAGTTAGTGTGGTCAACATACACTGCAAGTCTTGATTCTGAGACGGGGAAAAAATTAACTGATATTGAGATTCCGGTGTCGCTCTCAAACGATACGAATAATAACTTTTTTGAATTAAAAATTTATCCACTATCACTTTCTACAAATGAAGCTTACGAAATATTTGCTTCTCCAAGTATACTTACAAATAAAAGTAATATTTATACAATAAGTGGAGCAGCTGCTTATTTTAGTGAAAGTACTTTACTCAACTTAAGTCAACCTAGTAGCTTTCCATATGAAGACAATATGACCTGCTTCGATGGTGATGAAGTGTATCGCTCTTATGGCTATGTTCCTCTTAGTATTCGGGATGATGCACAGCAAAGCAGTGAGGACGATAATTTAGGTATGAGTTGTGCGACTGTCGATATTGGAGGAGGGTCCTCTGGTGGAAAAATGAGTTTTTTATTAGGGCTACTTTTCATGATAATCATTTTTAATTTTCAATCTAGGGACGATAAATCTTTGTCTAAATTCTAAATATTTTATACTATTAAGGTAGTTTAATAACCAAGGAAGAGGTTACCATGAAAAATTATACATTATTTGTATTATTAGCTTTAGCATTTTCACTAAATGCTTTGTCTCAAGATTTATTACAAGAAAGAATTTGGAAAATTTCAGAGAGAAAAAGATCAATATTTTTAGATAAGGGTGTCTTTCATTCTGATGAGAATCCAATGAAACAAAACCTGGTTGGTGTTCGAAATTCTTATGTACCAGCTAGAGGATATGAGAGAGTTGTTTTTGATTTTTCTTCTAATAAACCTCCACGTGTTTATGGCAAAATTTCAAATGAAGATAATAAAGTCTATATTGACTTTTTTAACACAAGCCTTGGTACGAAAATATCAAAGTTAAAAAATATAAAACATTTAAAAGATATTAATTTTTTTAATATAGATGAAAAAGATTTATCGGTAGAAATGAATTTTTCCTCTGATGTTAGTTTAGATGTATTTTACTTGGAAAATCCAGCTCGTTTAGTTGTAGATATAAAAAAATAGGAGCTCTTGTGGCAAAGAAAAATGAGAAAATTAAAATAAATCCTGAAGTTAAAGAATTACATGAGCTTCCGAAGGAAGTTGTTGTCATTCCTATTGTAAATAGTCCTATCTTTCCTGGAATGATCGCACCAATAATATTGAGTGAAGATAAATATACTAAAGAGCTCGATGCAATGGTCACTAAGGTTGGGTATGTTGCTTTAAACCTTGTTAAATTCAAAGAAGGTCAAGAGTACGTTCTAGATAGTGAAGAAGAGGAAGAGCAGCGAAGAGAAAATGATATTGAAGAATATGAAATGGAAGCATTTGATGACAATGGTGATGAGCTAACGGCTAAAGATGTTTACCGTGTTGGTGTCTACTGTAAAATCGTGAAGAAGTTAAAGCTTCCAGATGGTTCTGTAAATTTATTAGTTCATGGACTAAAAAGATATTCTGCAGATAAGTTTTTGCAAGAGAGTCCACTTTTAGTTGTGAAAGCAAATATCTTCGAAGATAATCAAGAGTCTGATGAAGAGTTAGATGCATATACTCGTTCAGTTATTAATCAAGTAAAAAAACTAAGTGAGATTAATCCCTACTTTAATGAAGAGATGAAACTTGCAATGCTAAATTCTCCAAGTCCTGGATCCTTAGCTGATTTAGTTGCTTTTGCTCTTTCACTAGATGTTCCAGAAGCTCAAGATTTCTTAGAGACACTAGTTGTGAAAAAAAGGTTTGCTAAACTTTTAGTTTACTTAAAAAGAGAAAAAGATGTTGCAGATATTCAGAAAAAAATAACTGATGAAGTAAACGATAAGGTAAATAAATATCAAAGAGAATATTTCTTAAGAGAGCAACTAAAAGTAATTCGTTCTGAACTTGGAATGGATGAAGACGATAAAACTCGTGATATTAACAAATTTAAAGAACTACTTGAGGAAGCAAATCTTCCTGAGGAAGCTCTAAAAGCTGCTAACGAAGAACTTGAAAGACTAGACACTATTCCTGAATCATCGCCAGAGTATAATATCACAAGAACATTTTTAAATTGGATGACTCAGCTTCCTTGGAATAAAGCGACTGAAGATAAAACAGATATTGAAAAGGCAAAGTTGATTCTTGAAGAAGATCATTATGGTCTTGAGAAAGCTAAAGAAAGAATTTTAGAATTTTTAGCAGTTAGACAACTTAAGCCTGAATATGATGGAACAATTCTTTGTCTTTCTGGTCCTCCAGGTGTTGGTAAGACGTCTCTTGGTCAATCAATCGCAAATGCTCTTGGGAGAAAATTTTATAGATTTTCTCTTGGGGGTATGAGAGATGAAGCTGAAATAAAAGGTCATAGAAGAACATATGTGGGAGCTATGCCTGGAAAATTAATTCAAGCATTAAAAAGAGTTGAAGTTAATAATCCCGTCATTATGTTAGATGAAATTGATAAATTGGGTAGAAGTTATCAAGGTGACCCAGGATCAGCCCTTTTAGAAGTTCTAGATCCAGAACAGAATAGTACATTTATAGATAATTACTTAGATGTTCCATTTGATTTATCTAATGTTTTATTTATTGCAACAGCAAATTATGTTGGAGAAATTCCTGAAGCTCTTCTTGATAGAATGGAATTAATTGAACTAAGTGGTTATACCCTTGAAGAAAAAATGGCCATCGCTACAAAATGGGTTATTCCTAAACAATTAAAAAAGCATGGATTAACAACAAAAGATTTTTCTTTACCGAAAGCGACTTTAAAAGACTTAATAAGTGATTATGCAAGAGAATCAGGTGTGAGAAGAATGGAGCAATATGTTGCTAAGCTCTGTAGACATGCAGCTTTAAAGAAAGTGACGTCAAAATCTAAGAAAAAGTTTCAGCCAACTTCTGGTCATCTTGAAGATATTTTAGGGCCAAAAAGATTTCAGTCTGATATTGCTCAAAAACCATTAAATCCAGGCGTTGTTACAGGCCTTGCTTGGACAGCATATGGAGGGGAGATTCTTTTTGTAGAAACACTTCCTGTTAGAGGAAAAGGATTTAAATTAACAGGTCAGATGGGTGATGTTATGAATGAATCAGCTAATCTTGCGTATACTTATATCCAAAAAAGATTGCAAGATGAAATAGATATTTCAGCAAAATCTAAAACAAAAACTAAAATTAAAGATAGCTCAGAGAAGAGTCCTGAGGCATCTCTAGATTTCTTAACTAGTCATGAGGTTCATCTACATTTACCTGCAGGGGCGACTCCAAAGGATGGGCCTAGCGCGGGAATCACGATGGCCCTTGCTTTGTATTCTCTCTCGAAGAATAAAAAAATTCGAGGAAATATTGCAATGACCGGAGAGTTAAGTTTAACTGGAAAGGTTCTTCCTGTAGGCGGGATTAAAGAGAAAGTCTTGGCTGCAAAAAGAGCTGGAATTAAAGAAATAATTCTTCCTTTTGAAAATAATAAAGACCTCAATGAAGTGCCAGAGAGTCATCGAAAGGGTATGAAATTTTATCCTGTGAAGCACTTTGATGAAGTATTAAAAGTGGCGATTGGAAAATAATTAGTATAACCAATCGTCCCATTGAACTGTATCAACGTTGATTTTTGTTTTTTTATAGTCTTCTAGATTTTTTTTGGTGCAGTTTTTAAAAACCATATAGTAAGTAGCAGTTGACTGGTGGATGGTAATATATTCACCAGTTATTATATCGCAGTTTATTTCATAAGGTGTGTCGTCTACATCGATATTTGCAAAAAATTCTTCAATATCTTGATCACCAGAATTAGATTTATCCTTTAGGGCAGAAAAAGTTAGATTATATTCAGAAAACTCTAACCTAATATCAAAGTAAGATATTTGCTGACCATATGGTCTAAGAGCCTCGATAATTTTTTCTTTCTTAACCCTCTCCGACATATTATGAGCGTGTGCAGCAATGCTGCACATAACTAACAGTACTGATAGCAGATATTTCATTTTCTCACCTCTATACTCTAGAATGATGGAAGAATGATGCCAGTTTTTATATGTTATTTTAGATAGTTAGAAGATGACTATTGAATTTAATTTGGACAGTGAACGATATTTAGGCAAAAAAAAACCTCACAATAAAGTGAGGCCATTATATCTTATTAATTAAAATTCATCTGAATCGTATTCATCCATTGGGGCATGAAATACTTTACCTGCAGCAATTTCTCTTAGAGCTGTAACTATTGATTTATTTTTGCTTCTAACAAGTGCATCATCACCATCACGAAGTTGTTTCACTCTCTTTACTGTTAAGTGAACTAATTCATATCTGTTTTCTACTTTTTCAAGACAGTCTTCAATCGTAACTCGTGCCATATATACTCCAAATAATTATTATGAATTAAACTTTATAGATTTATATGTGTGAAAAGTCAAAGTAATATTAAACTATTCATATATTGCCTCAACTAGCCTGCTAAAATCTTTAAGTACTAGTTTCTTTTTAAGTTTGAGAGATGGAGTAAGGTAATTGTTGGTTCCTACTTCGCATGGCAGTATCTTGAAAAGCTTAATTTGCTCAAAAGAGGCTAAATGCTCATTAACATCATCTATTTGAGCCTTTATTGCTTGGATAATAAGAGGGTGATTTGATAATTCTAAATAGTCGCAGTCATCACTTATATGAAACTCATCAAAGTGCACCTGTAGAGCTTCCCTATCTAGCGCAATAAGAGCACTTACAAACTTTCTTTTATCTCCAATAATAACGGCCTGTGAAATATACTTTTTAAGCTTAAGATCATTTTCGATTTTTTGGGGAGCAATATTTTTACCACCACTTGTAATAATGATATCTTTCTTTCTATCAGTAATTACTAAAAAACCATCCTGATTAAATGATCCAATATCACCAGACTTAAACCAACCATCCTCTGAAATCGCCTCATTCGTAGCACTTTCATCTTTATAGTAGCCGGAAAAAAGAGCGACAGACTTAATTAAAATTTCACCATCATCAGCAAATTTAACTTCAACATCACCAATAGGTTGTCCAACCGAGCCTAGGAATTGCTTATTCATAGGGTTTATACAACATGGTGCAATTGTTTCTGTGAGTCCATAGCCTTCTAGAACTGTAAGGTTGCTATTTCTAAGAAATTTCATAATTTCAGTGTTTAGGGGGGCACCACCTGAAATAAAGTAGCGAATTCTTCCGCCGAATAAATTATATACTTTGTCAAAGACAAGGGTCTTGGCAATTTGATATTGAAAAAAGTTGGAAGCACTTGGACTTCTATCAGAGTCAATTTCTGAAAAATATTTGTTTGCAACACCCATTGCCCAGGTATAGGTCGATTTTTTAATAATATTCTCTGAAACACTAGATTGCGCTTTTTCATAAATCTTTTCTAAAATACGAGGTACGGCCATAAAAATAGTTGGCTGAACCTTTGGAAGATATTCTAGGACCTTATTAATATTATTTACATAAATTGCCTCAAGTCCAAGCAGAATAGGAAGAAAAGACTCAAGTCGTCCAAAAACATGAGATAAAGGTAGGTAGGTTAGCATTCTATCTTGTTCATCAATAGAGTTGTGAGTATATTTTTTTACATTGACTAAAACTTGCATTAAGGCTTTGTGGGTAATCATTGCGCCTTTCGGTGCACCCGTTGTTCCTGACGTATAAACAATCGTTGCTAGATCTTCTACGTTAATATTATTGATTAAGGCGAGAAATTGTTCTGGATTTTTTTGTGACTCACTTATTCCAAGATTAAGAACAAAATCATACTGATAAAACTTAATAGAAGGATTTAATTTTTCTTGGAGAGAATTTGAAACTGATTCAAAACTAATGATAACTTTTAAATGAGGTAACGAATCTTGAATCGAGATGATTTTTTCAAGCTGTGATTCATCTTCGATGAAAATAAAGTTTGAGTCGCTGTGATTAATTATGTATTCAACTTCATCATGAGTATAGGATGGGTATATCGGAATTGTTTTGCCGGAGCTGCATAATATTGCGAGATCACAAAAATGCCATTCTTTTCTAGTGTGAGATAAAATTGATACACTCATTTGGTGAGTTAAACCAAGATTTATCAAACCGATTGTAAGTGATTCAACAATCTCTTTAACTTTTTTAAAACTAGCAAAAACTAATTTATTATTTTCATATGATCCAATCGCATTTAAATTTGGAGTTTTACCAACTCTCTCAAGTAGTAAATGTGGAATACTTTGCACTTGTCTCATTATTAATATCCTCTTAAGTGAAATATTTTCTCCGACTTAAAGAGTTTTGTAAATAAGATCAAGAGTTTATAACGCAACTATTTGCAGTAAGCTTGCGTCATTTATAATGAAAGGGAGCTAATAATGAAAAATAGCAAAATCTATGTCGTATCACGCTTTGAAGGAAGAAATAATGAATATAATAAATTTCATTTTATTGGTTATTTCAAGGGGATAAAAATAAGAAAAATCTTTGTTGAAGGGGGAGGGTTTACACTAAACAAGGAATATATTTTAGCGTTGGGCCAAATTAGAATTAATGAAGATCATTTAACTGGAACATTAATAAGTTTTAAGCTGATTGGCTAAGTTACTTAATATGTACCTGTACGTTATCTCCGATCATTAAATTGTTTATTTCAAAAAGAGGATCATTAACAGTGTCAAATTTCTTTTTAAGAAATGCGATAGCCGATTCGTTTTCAGAATGGATGATTTCAAGCTGGCCAATTGGAATCTTATAATTCACTCTTTTTTTATCATCATAAGGATTCGATTTGGATATTACTCTATAAACATCAAGGATTGCTCCTTTTGTGACGCCCTGATTAGAGCCTATATTAACGTAATAGTTTCTTCTCAGAGTCTCATTCTCATAACCCATAGGTATTTCTTCCGAAACACTAAAGATAAGGTGGTCTCGAGCATAAACTTGGTAGGATGCTAATAGTATAAATACTATTAAAATATTTACTTTGCAGGTATTTCTCATTTCTCTATCCTTGATACGAGAATTGTTACAAAGGACTTTTCGAATTCAAGGAAGAAAACTTAAGATAAAATAGTCAGTAGGCAATAAAGTAGCTTACTCAAGTTTTAAGTATTTAAAATTATTCATAATCAAATCAGATTGCCGGTAATTTTTTACATGACCATGATGTAAAATATAGTTTCTTGAGTAAAATTGCATAATCCACGGTAGGTCTTTGTTTACAAGCGACTCAATCTTAGAGGTAAGCTGCTGAATTTCATCTTCATCTGAAGATACTGAAAGCTTATTGTACAGTTCATCAACTTCCTTGTTTTGATAATAAGAAGTATTTGTTCCTGGAGGGTGATTTTTAGAAATAAGAAGTTGAACAACATTTTCTGGATCTGGGTAATCCATCGTCCAGCCACCTTGCCAAATTTGTAGGTTACCTATCTTTGATTTATTTAAAAAACCTGGAAAAGTGTTTAAATTAATTTTTATGTTGATGCCAATAAGGGATAATTCTTTTTGTACAAACTCCGCCATTTGTCTAGAAACTGTTGATGAGCCTCTAACATCATAATTAAAAATAGGTAAGCCTTCACCATTGGGGTAGCCTGCCTCAGCTAATAGTCTTTTTGCAATCGCTTTATCATGATAATAAGGTAATGTACTGGTTGGAGAGTAGCCTGGAACACCTGGAGGATAAAGAGAGTTCGCTTTAAGAGCAATATTATTTGTAAACTTCTTAATATATTCATCAATATTAATTGCATAACTAAATGCTTGCCTAAGCTTTAGATTTTTTCCGATTAATGGATCACTCATATTAAAAGATAGCCACCAATATGTAAGGGTTGGTGCTACTTGTAGTTTAATCTTTTGATCTAGATAATCATTTTTTAAAGCACCATCTTTATCAAGGGCAATTGAAAAATTATCTTTTGTCAGGACAATAAGGTCAACATTACCTTTTAAAAAATTGAGCCATCTTGTTTGAGACTCCTCAATGATTTTAAAATTGATTTGATCAATAAAAGGAAGTTTTTTTCCAGCATCTTTTAATAGGTTATTTTCATAGGAGTAGCGATCTCCTTTGGAAGGAAAATAAGAGTCATGATAAGAAGGATTCTTTTTGAGAATTAATAAAGATGACTTGTTCCATTTTTCAAATATATATGGTCCTGTTCCAATGGGTAAGGAATTTAAATCGTTATTTGAAGAACGAATAACTTCAATTGGAGCTGGAGATGTGAAGCACATTGAAAGAGCACTGAGAAGTTGTGGGTAGGGCTTTGTTAAATTAATCACCAGAGTATGGTCATCAGGAGCTGAGAGACCAGAAATATTAAATTTTTCAAAATTTTCAAAATTATGTCCCACATCTTTCCTAAATTTATTAATTCCAACAATTTTTCCATCAAACAACCACCAGCCTGAACTATTGGTTCCTGAAAAAGCGATTCGCTTAAATTGATTGATAAAGTCCTTTGCTGTAACAGCTCTTTTTTTATCCTTAAAGACGATTGAAGGGTGATAGAAAATATTCTCCTTAATCTTTATAGTATATTTCAATCCATGATTTTCAATTTTGGGCAGATCTTTGGCTAGTAAAGGTTTAATTTGATATGGCCTTATTAGGTAATTGTACTCATATAAGCTTTCAAAAATTTGATAAACAACTTTAGAAGAAACGGTATCATAGCTTATAGCTGGATCTATTGTTGCTATATTACTTGTGAGAGCAATATTAAGTTGGTTTTTATGAAGTTCTTTAGCTTTTGTACAGCTAAAAAAACTTAGAAGAATAAGAAGAAAATATTTCATAAATAAACCTTTTTAGCGTGATAAAAACTACTAATTTGCACTTTTTTTATATAACATTATGTAGGAAAAAGATAATTGTATGGAAAATAAAATATTTAAAATTAATATTTTGATAGCATCATTTGATAGAAGTGAGCTGTTGAAAAATTGCTTAAATAGTATTGACGAAAATTTAATAGAATTAGATTATTGTATCATTTTATTACTAAAGGAAAGTGATACTAAAAGTAAGGAATTATTAGAAAATAATAAATATAAAAATCTAAAATGTATTTTTACAGAGGATATTCCAAGTCCAGGTAAATCAAGAAACCTTTTAATTGAACAGATTGAAGATGAAGTTAAATTTGTAAATTTTCTAGATGATGATGTGAAAGTGCCAGCTAATTATTATAATAAATGCATTGCTCTATTAACAGAGAATGATATCGATGTTTTAGGTGGCCCTGATTATTACGAAAATAATGACAATATTATGCAACAAACACACGGAGTTTTACTTGGTAATCTGTTTGTAACAGGTCCAACATATATAAGACACAGTTTGAATAGCATGAAATTAATGAAGGTCAGTGAAATAAATCTTACACTATGCAATTTATGGATTAGAAGGGAAATACTTGATTCACATAAATTTAATAATCAATTAAAAAGATGTGAAGAGAATCTACTTTTAGATCAAATAACTTCAGCAAATTATAAGCTTGTTAGATCGAGTGAAATATTCGTATACCATAAGAGAAGAGAGAGGATCTTAGATATTTTAAGCATTCAATATAAGTCTGGCTATCATAGAGGCAAAACATTATTTTTAAAAGATGCAATCTTTAAGCCATTCTTACTAATTCCATTTTTTGCGGCCATATGGCTTCATATCGCATTATTATTTAATATCTATATAAACTTAATAGTACTTATCTCGTACGTATTCATTCTCACTTCAATTATTCTAGAATGTCTTTATAAAACAAGGAATATGAGATCTGTTTATTATAGTTTTTTTTACACTCTATCCATTCATTTAGGTTTTTCTTTGGGAATTTTTTACGGAACGATATATGGATATTTTAAAAGGAAGGAACTTGAATAAGCTTGTTTTAAAAATTATTAACTTTCATATAGAATTAAGTATAGATTCACAAAGTATACTTGATGAAATTGAGAAGGATTTTTCTTATTTTAAAGATAGTAATTTAGATAAGATTACTGATTTTAATTTGCGTATTAATTGTAGCCTTGTGGACAAGTATAATCTACCCAGTGGTTTAATTGCTAAAAAACAAAGTCAGAACTCAATCACTTATGATGTTGGTAACATAAGATATAATGATTATTATGGTGAAGCATTAACACAAATAGATTATAAGAAAAATATTGTCGAGATGGTTTATAAAAATGAATCGTTGGCCCATGAGATATTATATTTAGTGATTCTTTCTAGAACAACGAAGTTTTTAGATGGTCTGGGATATCATAAAATACATGCAAGTGCATTTACATATAGTAATTTTAACATTTTATTTATGATGCCATCAAAGGGAGGTAAATCGACAATGCTTCTTGAGATGCTTCGGAATCCAGAAGTAGGTCTTATCTCTGATGATACACCTGTGGTTAATAGAAAGGGTGAAATTATTCCTTTTCCTCTTCGACTTGGTAACGATGATAGAAATAAAGTAATAAATTTTTTTCCCTATTTAAGGGATGAGGATATTTCTCTTTTTAAGAGAAAATATTATTCTGATAAGTATCTTGTAGATATTAAAAAAATAAAAAATAAAATTCAGACAAAAGATAAAACTATTTTAATTGCAGGTTACCGATCAACTAATATTGAGCCAAAAATAGAGCTAATATCAAAAATGAAGATGCTGAGTGAGTTGAAAACACATCTAATTGTGGGTATAGGATTACCTATGGTGATTGAGTACTTCATTGAGAACACCCTTAATGATCATTTTAAAAATTTACGAATACTATTTTCACGTTTTTTTACTGCAATTATCTTAGTACAAAAGTCAGAGTGCTATAGAATTGCTCTTTCAAGTAATCCCGTTGAAAACTGTCATGCTATAAAAAGATTACTCGATGAGAAATAATATTCTATACATTCTTTATAAATTAAGCCGCTTTAAAATTATTTATTTTCTTTATCTGAAATACTATGAAGTTGCTATTTTTTGCATGAAAAAAATATTTGAAAAAAATAAATTTATTGAAGATGCTTATTTAAAAGGAAGTTTTGGTAAGAAGTATTTTGAGCCTGTGATTTCAGATCTTGATTTTTTCATCGTAGGCCAGAATAATGCTCATAATCAAAAAAAGATTAAAAAGATATTTAAATATATGAATTTAATTTTTCCAATGGTTAAGGATTATGACTTTCACAGTGAATCCGAATCAGATTTCTTAAAAAATTTCTCTGGTTGTAAATTTTTTGCTACAGACGAATGGATTAGGCTTAAGGGGAAAAAATTTGGGTTTTCATATCGATATCACCCTCGTAAGTTTTACAATGATATTGTTCATGAAATATTTTTTCAATTCGAATGGATGTTTAAAAACTTAAAAAATAGAAAGAATGGTGATAAATATATAACAATTTGTGTACAAAGACAGTATGACAAAATAGTCGATCTTACAAACTATCTACATGATCATAAAAGTTACTCTGTAATAAAAAGAAAATTGCAAATTAATGAGAGATGGTTTGAATACTCAAATGAGCGCTTGATACAGATCTTTAATAATTATATTGAAAAAAATCTTAAGCTTCGTAAAATTAAAAATATATACCGTTTGGAGTTATCTGCTTATAACTGCCGAAAAATTATTCAAAATGACTACTATCAAAAAGAATTAGATCTGCTAGAGCCTGGGTTTAGATATAATAGAAAGAAGTTTTACTTAAGCTATAGTAATTTTGAGTTGTTCTATCTTGCGGGATGCATTGACTCATATATCGTATTTGAGAATAGTTTTAATGTTAATGACAAGGTTGGACAGACATTTATGCTTTGTTCTTATATATCGAAACTATTGCAGAATCGTTATAACCAAATTCATAATAAAGAGTATTATTATGAAAATATTGATGAGATTAATAAATTAAAGCAATCATTGGTTAAGGTTTTCTTTGTTCAATCGAGTCCACCTATCGACTTATTCGATCAAAATGTGATTATTTCAATATCTAGTAATACAGTTAAAAAAATTGAAAATTCAATTTTAGAAATTAAAAAAGTTTCCTTGAAAAATATCAGGCATTTAAAAATTTTTTATAATAAATTAGAATTCATTGATCAGAATATTAAAAGACTTTTGGGCGGGACACCTGATAATATTTCTGTATTAGCTCTTATAAACTCTGAAAGTCAGAAGTATTTAGAAAGAGAAAGCCATCTTTTTGATATTGCGACAAAGTGGTGTTTTGGAGCTAGAAAAATAATAGTATCATCATCAGAAAAATATAAATTAACTTTTGACATATTTTCAAAGATTAATAACCGTGGAACTGTAAATCAATTTGTCGAAGTATCAGATGAGCTGGGGATTGATCGGGATCATGATATCGCCATATACGCTGACTGGATTCACTGGTCTCGCTTAAAAAGGATAAAATCGAATATAGACGAAAACTATTTTTCAGATAAATTTCAGTATGAATTAACTGGGATTCTTACCCCAAGATTAAAAATAATTAGTGTTTATGATTCAACATTTTTAGATTATTTTGATTCTCAATATCATTTTAAAACAGAATTTTTGAACTGTGAAAGAACTTTCTGTAAAAGAAAAGATCTCATAAAGCTAATTCGTTCAATATTTGAAAAAGATTTTTTTCATGATGACCTAGGCTTTTGTTTAGTAAATAATGATAGTTGGTTTGATGTTGAGTACTTCTTAGATTTCTTTGATGATCATGGCGTATATACTATTAATGAAAAAATATTCGAGTTGTTAAAACAGAAAAAAGAGATAAATGAATTTCTCATTGAAAGTGGTCAAAAGGTTATTCATAATAAAATGAAAACAGCTACTTTTTTTGATGAATATGAAAACTTACTTGTTCAAACAGAAAATGCATATTTCTTCTATTACGAGGAACTTTGTTTTGAAGATAACGAAACGGGAATATATGAATTGGCTCTAAATTTAGCTTCATCAATTAGTTATAACATGAATAGTAGTAAAGTTGAGATTCTAGAAGATACAGGCCGCTTGTACGGTACTTTGGATACTTTAAGAACTAATAATGAGATTCGTATACGATTCGCTAGATTAAACAAAGAGAGCGTGTATAATTTAAGGTTATCTATTGATGAATCTAACATTGATGGTCTTCAGATAAATGCAAAAGTTAATTTCATACAAAAGATAATTCCATTAGAGCTATATTTCTACTCAACGAAGTTAAGAGTTTTGGAGGATTTTAATAAGTTTCATCCTTATAAAAGCAACACTCGTAATGAGAGTGATTATTATACCTTCGACAAAGAGGACAATGTTCTGTTGTCAACTACACGTCAGGTTCTTTTGGTTAAAGATAATAATCAATTCATCATTGATACTTCTTTCCTTGAAAAATCAATAATAATTGATCTAAGAATAAACCTTCTCGATCTAAATAATGTCGAGGATGTAAAAAATAAGTTTGTGCTATCAAAGATTGTATTTAGCGGTGAATATGAGTCAGTCCTGTGTGTTAAATGTGAAAGTGATAATAATAGCTATGATTTTGGTAATGAGATCAGTGGATTTGAAAAAAGTATTGAATATGATTTTCTTAATTTTATTTCAAAAGATTCAAATTATTTGCACCTAAGTTTAAAATTAGAAATGAAAAAAATGCAAAAATTTACTGTAAGTATAATGCATGTTGAAGTTATGGATGAAAAATTTTCAGAGTTACATAATTATAAAAAAATAAATGCATTTGTTGGTACTGGTGATAGTGGTTATGATCTTTTAAGAATTAAAAATAAAATGAAGTTCAAGGTTAACCCTTATGATTTTTTATTGATCGGCGGTGGTCCATATTCTCTCTATTCAACGAGTTGTAGCTATGGTGTCGTACATGCTCAACTCGATGGATGTTTTACTATTGAAACTATTGAGCTTGAGGAGAAGCATTCATTTAAGGTGGTTTTGTATGAAGGTACTTCCAGTGTAATTTCACCTTTTGGTGTTCAGCTATTCATTGAACATGAGCAGGTTAAGGATGGAATTGTTCTTTTTGAGTATGAAGATGGAGAATCGCAAGAAGTTAAAATCCTTGAAAATCTTCAAATATATAACTTGAAGGATTTTATAAGAGTGTCTCGAATATCAATAATATCGAATGGCTTTTATCGATCCAAGGTCAATGGGAAGATAAAATTACTTGATCTTGAGGAATCTAAAGAGGATTTTAAATTTTGGATGAAAATTGAAGAGAAATTTTATGATAAAATACAGTTTGAATACTCCGGAGCCTATAAGATTATTATATACTTTAAGGAAATTACATCAGAAATAATTGAGTATACATTTTGTGATCAGCATTTTAGTCAAGAGATTCAATCCCTAAATGCTATTTCAGTTTTCAAAGTTACAGATAAAAATTTATCTTCATTTCAAGTTTTTAATAAGGATTCAAAT
>Ga0115005_10000692_pt1 | contig 26163 bp, 23 predicted proteins | sample ArcOceMetagenome_FD_87163 | JGI IMG/M metagenome (GOLD analysis project Ga0115005, IMG submission 87163) | Marine eukaryotic phytoplankton communities from Arctic Ocean - Arctic Ocean - Greenland ARC118M Metagenome | ecosystem: Environmental > Aquatic > Marine > Oceanic | place: Arctic Ocean...
GAGAAATGAAATACTAAATCGACGGAGCCATCACTCATATTATTATTCTCGCCAGATCAATTAATTCTATTCATGTTGTATGTTGTACGGTTCAGTTTCGCACTTATTATTTTGGAGGAAATAGAAAAGTGATGACACTTTGATGTTCCATGTAATGTTGGGAATTTCAATATTTGATCTTTTATTTGTAAGTTTTTGATTGTGTGGTTGTTGTTAGTGACGCAAGTAGTGACGACCAACTGAAACACTGCAACTTAACTTCTTTCCTATTTCCTACCGTACATACCATTGATCACACCGGCACTTGATGTACCTACCTAATGCCTTTTCTTCATAATTAATTATCAGAGAAGTTCAATTGCGACAAGTTCAAAGTGTATCCAGCATGAGTACCGAAATTAGGGAGCCAATCCTTTTGCAAAAGCTCCGGTTGGCCCTTTCACATCTTTATGCACTGCATACTACTAGTATTGACACAAGTCATGGCAATCCCAACTTCGCACTAAATCAGCAGGAAGCTCACAGCTACCTCATAGAATTCCAATCCAGAAATATTCGAAGGAAAGTTACGTCTCTTCACCAACGAAAACGTGACTCTTCCAGCGACGACCTTTCCTCAAGCTTGGAAATAAATGCAGAAACGAATGGCAGTAGTCTTTATGCCGTACTGCCATTCTTGCTCTACGCGACACCTTCTCATGAGACCGAACGATTATTCTGTGCACAGACGATACTGCATAGAGTGCGAAGAATGAAAACCAGCGAAGCTATTGATTGTGAATTGGAGTTCCACGATACTCCTCTCAATGTCAATTTTATGGCAGAGCTGGTCTTGCACCCTGCTAATGTGAATGTGAATCCTATGCAATATTGGGCGGAATTTGTCAAATTTCATGGGGAACAACTATCATCCTTTCATCCAAATCTGCTGGGGAAAGTTCTTCATAAATATTTTCAGGATTGGAATCGCAACTGCAGTCAAAATATGAGTGCGAGTGATTTAGAAGAAAAGGTCAAAGGGGAAATTACATTACAGATACTTGCGACAGTAGCATATTTAAACGCATACGCGCATGCGGCTACTTGCAGTATTACTGCTAGCACTGATGGGAATGGTCACATTGGGCCCCTTTTGGAAACCATCTCTGCCGCCATGGCTGTCGTGGCATTGAGGCTTCGGTATACATCAGCATCTCTTGCATCAAAAACGAATGCGGATGGTGCTGCATCAGCAACGCCAATAGTGACATCGATTGTACATGCTTTTCAGACTGTGTCAGAATTTGCTACTTCGCTCTTTCATCATGATTTACTACCTGGAGCTGGAGCGAATTTAGAGGAATCCATCCGTCACTCGCTTTGTCAACAGAATGGAGTGTTACACCAAAAGACTTTGAGTCAATGTCTGTGTATTTCGTTGGCTTCCATACCGGATGCTATACTTGGTAGTCCAGGTGGAGCGCGTGGTAGACTGTCCATTGATCCGAAATGTGTCATGGCTGCAAATACAGAATTTAGGAACGATGCGACCGGGGTTGGTTTGCTGAAAGAGGCTTTTAAGCATCTTGTGGATTCGTCTTCGAGTGGTTCAGCCAATAATGACGGAAATATATACATGCAACAGCAAATTCTAATTGCTAGCGAGAGATGGGCAAGGTTTGTTCCTCTGCCGTTGGAATTTGTGGAGTTCACCTTATTTTCTACAATGGGAAGCATGAGTACAGGCAATCTTTCACATGAATCTGTCTTGACAACATTTGACAAACATTTCTGCACATATTTAGTTAGAATATACGAGGGCGCGTGTATGTCAGTTGATCAAGTGCTTGCGTCTGCTGCTGGTCTATCAGCAGACGCCAGTATTTCTGGTAACCAACTAGGAAGAAAGAAGCAGAGTAGTAAATCAAAGAAACGACAGAAAGAACGGTTTCAGGAAGCTGTCGATGGGGATGATGCAAAGAGAAACGAAGCAGAGAAGGAAGTTTATATTAGAGGTATAGTAGCATGCCATGCAGCAATGTGGACCTGGGATAGCATTCATGCTTTATTCTTGAATAGTCTGGCTGTTATGAATGCTTCACCGCAGAGCATTGTAGAGGGGGAGGGCCCTGTCGGTTGCATGTGTACCTGTGTTTCGGCGTGTCTTCCTCATTTCATTAGGCATGGACCTCTATCGGAGAATGCATCTCGTTCAACAGCACTTTTTGGCGCTGTGGCAGAAGCTCTCCAAAAGATTTGTTCAAGTGAAAACAGATCCGTTCGAGCACTAGCATACGAGCACATTGCTGTGCTTCATAAAACGCTGACCGAAACCTCAAAATCAACAAATCTGACGGAAGTTGAATCACTTTCAATTCAAAACATTTGTGAGTGTTCTCTTATCCTATCAAGAAAATGTGCCTATCCAATTGGATATTTTGCAAATCTTGCAGAGGATAATGATGAGGACCTTGAGGTCGAAAGGAATGATGTTCGAGACCTACTTCGTGAAGTCTGCAGTTTGGATAATAATGCCAATCATATTTCGATGATCATACTGGAACGCATTGTTCAATACTGTGCTGAAAGTGTTGCTGATGAAATTTCGCAAGGACTGTTGCCTTCGGAAGCTATTATACATACACTATCATCCCCAGCAAAGTCGCTGCAGCGATTAGCCTCTACATTTCATGATGATCATATGAGAACTCCACATGCTGAAAAGATTATCAATTCGACCCTTGAGACATTAGCGTTTTTTTGTGAGAGGCTCCTGACTGCCTTTGCGTCGGCTTCGCCTGTAGCGGTCACATTACCCACCAGTCGTTTGCTTTGCATCACAGTGGCGTCATTTGCCAATATATTTAATTCAATGGTAGCAGCGACTCACGTTTTGCCGGAAGCTCTGGCAGCAAAATTACGTCGAGCCATTGGATTGTCAGTATTAGCTCTAGTAGCATCCATAAAGAACATTCCCGAGCTTATTGCCGCTTCCACCCTCGACAATACTAGGTATGACATCAGGGGATCCATGCGACCGCCTGGTGGGGAAGACCACTGCGGATGTATAGCCTTCATGCGAATCGTGAAAGCAGGTCAACACTTGACTCAATTGAGCCTAGAGTATGCGGCGCAGGCCAGCAATTCAAATGTCTTGTCAATTTACGCCGAGCTTGCTAGTGTACATGACAATTTGCACACGGCGGAGATGAAAAGACCTCCAGGTCAATGTTTTGGTGAAGGTGTGACACCAAAATCCAGGAGAATATATCTGACCGCAATGACGAAGATTGGTCTTGGCATAATGAAAACACATCCTGACACTGTACATCAAATATCATCCGAACTCAAGGCAATGGTCCACAAACCTGTTGAAGTTATCACATCGTGCAACCAAAGGTCTGACTTAGCTGACGCACAAAAAATCTACTTACTGTGCGAGGCTTGTTTCGACTTGGCAGCTTTTCCATCTCTATTTTGCAAAGAGTTATTTGCAGCTGATTCACTCGGAACAAAGGCCACGGAAATTTTAATCGGGGCCTGTATTTCTGGATTCAGTCAAATGACAACCGAGGAACCTTCTGAATCTATTATACAAGTAAGTAGAACTACGTGGTGTATGCCTAGTATTTTCACTTTGGCATTAAAACGCATAATAAATGTTTAATTTCTGATTCTATTGTCACCACGCTACAGTGGGGAAGGCTCCGAGGCGCAATAGCATCCCTCATCTGCTCCTGTGCTGACCCAGGATTATCGGAATTTGCTGTTGAAGCCTGCAAAGCACTGATTAATGCAGAATGTAATGCTATCATTCAGTATTGTGCACAAAATTCTAATGTCACAAGCTCAATTTTCCATGAACTTGTTGTGAGCGAGGAAGTTTTACCTGCTGGAATCTTTATCAATTCTATCCGTGAAATAATTGTCAAACTGCGCTCGGCAAATCTTGATCAACAGCTAGTACATGGTGCAGTATCTAGTTGCCTTACTGTACTGTCAAGCACTAAACATTCTGTGTTTTCAGCTTTGGGAACTCAGACGACTACTGAATTGAGCGCATGGGAAGATCCACGCCCTACAGTGTTTGAGGCCTGGCTCCTTGCAATGAGCGAGCTGACAAATATTTTTTTTGAGGTCGGTTGTCATGACAACCAACACTTGAAGCAGCTTGGATCCGAAACGCTAGCTCTCTGCATACAAATATTAATGTCGAAACGTGTGGAGAAGGAAAAGGTGGTACCAGGACAGATGGAGTGCCTTTCTTTAGACGGCCCACAAACGTTGGCCATGGTCGATTTTTTCGAAAGAAGTATCCAAGTGTTTGGATACACCATATTTTCTGAAACTGCAACCTTACTTCACGATCAGATGCAACTCGAGGTATTGCCAAGTGGAACAAATGATCCATCACTGATTGGAGGTGGAATTATTACTGCTAGCATTTATCGTGCTGCTTCAGGTGCCGTACCACCTTGGGCCATTGAGTATGTGCCAAGTATATTGAAATCATTGTTCCATGCTTGTGGAGAAAGAGATCCATTTTTAGCCATCTTATTCACTGGTGCTGAAATTAGCTTGAAAGAAGGTCATAGTTACGGAGTCATTTCAGGCAGTAAACTCGGGGGATATTACTATGATACATTGAAACCGAAAGCAAAAGAAGAATATATCAAGAAGGCACAAGAAATTTGTGCGTGCGACGACAATACAAAATGGCGAAAGCTAAAGGCTTTAGTAAAGGCTGTCTGTGGTGAGTATCTTTTATCCTCCGAATCAATCAATAATTACTATGTTTAGTCAAACTCGCAACTGATGATTGATTCTTACCAAAACAGGTGGGAAGAAAAAAGCGTCCGATTTCAATTTAAAGCCACAGTTTACAAATTGGGAGTGTGATCGCATCTAATGACCCCAAAGCAGATCACTGGAGGCGCTTATGAAGAGCATTATCTCTTCCTATCTGAGATGATCGATGTCAGTAGTAGTGAAGATAACATATTTTTTTGTTGTTTGATTACTCTGAACCATGCCATGCCATCAATGATCACAATCAAACAAGTGTGGCATGGTTTGCGCGACCTTGAGGACATAATGATACAGAATATCTAGTTTATTTTAAAAGAACCATTTGAATAAAAGTCCATTAATCTTTCACTTTTTATGACGATTGGAGTCAGACGACCAAATGTAGACGTCTAATCGTTTCGGTATCATGGCTATTTTGAGAGTTAATTTGAAGCATTCTTCATTGACTCGTGCTCTTATTGAAAGGGGACTGTCGAATTGGTGGCAAAGTTTTAATTTGCACTTCGTTTGATTTGTTATGTCCAGTCGGACAACAACTGAATGATATACAATTTTATCATAATCACTCTCCCACTTATTCGTATTATCAAGAGGAGGCTTATTGAATAACGTTGTCAACGTGAATTAAATGTATTTGTAATACGAGGTGTGTATCCACTGTTAGGGTCGTTGCTATTTCACAATATCTTTGCTGCATCACGCTACTATGTAGGATGCGCAAGAAGCAACATCCTGAATGTTGAATGCTAATGAATGGTGTGAAAAAGGTGGCATTGGTGCCGAATTTCTAAACTTTGGGTGTAGCAGCATCTAGAAACACCATACGAGCAATTCCGACTTTACCAGCAACAAAGAAGAAGACATCTCGAAACCTGGATAGAAATCCCTTCTCACCCGTCTCAAGATAGCCTAGAAATCCAGATTTAAGTGTGATGCTTGCTGTAGGTAACCATCTTGTGTTTTCATACTCCTTCAACAAAGTCTGTAGAGATTTTTGCACCTCTTCTTCTTCGTCCCCTTGCACACTAATAACCCCTTCACTATTTGCGTTGTGTTGGAATATTTTTGATGCGAGGCAGTAAGCATCTTGGATTGCTTGATTGGAGCCTTGGCCGAGAAAAGGTGGCACTAAGAAGAAAAAGAGTTCAGAACACGACACGTCACCAGAAAAAGAAAATCGGTCAAAAATACCATCCACAGGTAACAAAGTGTAGAAGAAACTTACTAGCGTGTGCTGCATCCCCTGCTAAAACTAAGTGCCTGTTTCCACTCCCCTTCAATTCCCTTGACCATCCGCTCAGGCTGAAAGGATTGTGAAAATATACCCCAAGCTCAAAGGAACGATCGGAATTCTGTACAATTGGACCAACCTCAAGGTCAGGGACTCCACATGCTTGTATACGACTATACATTAAATCGCCCGTAGATTCCACGTCTTGAGTCCAATCTGCATTTTCCTCCGTCTTCTTCGAAGATGGTGCCTCCTTTTTCCTAAATGGACCATTCCAATCTGGATCTCTAAAAATTAGGAATGCGCCTTTAGTTGCTTTCTTTCCCTCCCCTGCTCCATATACACCTACAAGCGAGTAGGCCGCATCTCCAAAGTATTGCACCAATTCTGACGACTCCACATCATCATCATTAGTATCACCGTCCTGCACTGCGTATTGGACTCGAATACCTGAATATATCGTACTCTCCTTCTTGCCCCCCTTTTTTATTGTCCCAGTATTGATACATTCTTTCACCGCAGAGTTTATGCCATCACTGCCAATTACTAGATCGAATGGTCCCTCTTCCGATCCATCCTCAAATTGACAAATTATTCCATTGTTATCAGGTGCGTTCTTGATTCCTGACAAAGTTTTACCGAATTGCACACGTCCAGCCGCCTCTTTTGGAAGCGTATCCATCAGCGTTTCCTGCAATTCATAAACGTACGACGTCATGAGGTCAGAACGAGTCAGGGATAATTTAAGCTTCACGAACACTCCTCCATACAGTCCATGGATTAATGTTTAAAAATTGAAATTGCAGCAGGATCTTACCTGCAATGCACCCCTCATAATTGCACATGCCATAACTTCTCCGTCCACAATTAATCCCTCTTCAGCGGCACCGCCTGCCTTTTTAATACTTTCCTCAATGTTGAGTTCCAATAAAGTAGAAAAGGGCTCCTTTTCAGAATCAAACCATGGTTTAGCCCTAGATCGGATGTTTTTTAATGGCAATCCTGCATTCGCTACTCTTTTGTAGAGATTTGGATTGATCTTTTTCAACGTTGCTAGACCTAACATTGATAGTCCAGGGCAAAATGTGGTGTCAGTATTTCCAGTGCAAATGTTACAAAATGAATCCACAAAAAAACTAAATATATCAATATGCCATAACGCCATGGTATCCATGCCGTCACGTACCTCCAGTGAGTTGAATGCCAGCACCAGCACCATAATTTAGAGATCCTCTGGAATCAAAAACATGAGCTTCGATACCAAACCTTGAAGATTCATCATCACCAGCATTGGCATTCACACCACCCGCAGCATTAGCATTAGCAGCACCGATCCCATCCAAATACGGTTTCGCACACGCTTCAGAGTTTTCAAGAGCATGGGCAAGAGATAGCCCGCAGATGCCTGCACCAATGACGGCAACTTTTTTGATGGGTGGCGATGCTTTCTTTGCAGCAGGAAAAGGAAATGAAAGTCCTTGGCTAGGTGCAAGATTTCCTGCAAGTACTAGTACTAGTACGCATACCGATAGCATTGGATGTGTGAACCAGCGACTACACGTAGCCATTGTTGTATTTCCTTTCTTTAGCCCCTGTCTCTAAATCCTAAGTTTAAAAGGAATATTCGCTGTTTCTAATCTCTTCTTTATCGATGAGGTAATGCGGTTATTCTGACTACTTGCTGACTGTTCGTACTTGCCACTTCTTGCTGTATGATATCATTCGTATTTCGTATGTCAGCCAAATAAACTCCAAGAAGTTTCGTCACAAGATTTTTGCGGGAAAATGAGGAGGTAAAATGTGTTATAGAAAAAGCGAACCGTTTTCTACGTCATCAGATCCATTCAAAAAATTTATGACATTTTGAAGGTAGGTGGCGAGACACGGCACCAATAAGTGTCAAGGAACCAACTGGAACAATCAAATCACGAAAAAAGAGAAAGGAATGGAACCAGCGAGCGCGTCAAGTCTCCGATCAAGGGGTCAGTCGGGTGCGGTGGGTGGTATGGTCCGTTGGTTGGCACTTTGCACAAAAGAAGTTCTTCATCATCAAGCAAGAGTAAAAGAAGAAACAGATCATTCGGAGTATACATGCTGATCTTACAGCACCTTCGTAAATGAACAACTGCATTCACACATTTGCAGTACAATTACGGTACATTTTACGAGAAAGAAAGCGATTCATATCTATTCAAAATTTCCCAGAAGAAGAATTTAGTCCAAGCCACAAAAAAGAATTCAATCAAATCTCAATCTAATAACTTCACCAAAAACATGCATCGTTTCTTTTCCTTCCTCGCCATCATTCTCGTCCTAACAAACCTGGTCAAAGTGCTAGCCTTTCAAATCGACTCCCTGCGTTTGGTGCACTTGAGCAGTTCGAACGCCGCATTCTTTCAGGCAAACAAGAAGAGTGTTACCAATCAGAATCCCATCCGAAAATCAGTTTTGACACAATCCTGTCATCGGCCTGACATCACAACCACTTTCTTGAGATATACAAATAAAGAATTCAGCGATGGAGCTGAGGAAACAAACACCAAGACCGACATCCCTGCCTCACCCCCGAAAAAGAAATCAAGAGTGACGCGAGTCGTCAGGTCCACTTCCGCCGGGGCGACGAATCAAGTTCGCACGGTGGTAACTTTGGAGGAATTACAAGAGTGTAGAAACGAGTGTGATGCTAAGGGCAGTCTCATGATTGTTCGATTCTTTAGTCATTGGTGCAAGGTTAGTTTTGTTTATACGTCATGTTGAATTTAAAACATATTTGTTGGGAGTTTTTTGTTTCATGGTTTCTGACGTGATACTGATACTATCCATTCATTGATCCAACCGTCTACAGTCATGCAAAGCAGTGGAACCAATGTACAAACGCCTGGCGCGGCAAAACCCAGAGGTAACATTCGTCGACATCCCCATCACCAGAGACAACGAACAAGTCAGAGACGCACTAAATGTCGTCGCCGTCCCGTTTGGTCACATTTATCATCCTACCGCTGGACTGATGGAGGAGTTGAATATGGGAAGGAGGTTTTGGAGCGAATTTCAGGATATTTTTCATAGGTATACAAAGGGTTCTTGTGAGGTCGGGGGAGAAGCATTTGAGTATCTGGATCCGATACAGGCAGGAAAAGTGAAAAAGGTGAATTTTTGAATTTGATCGCTCGCTTTTGGTGGTGTTTTTTATAAGAGGCCCAGCTATGAATTGTACATAAACTTAAAATAAAGAAAGAGGCCTGGCGAGGAATATGATATTTAAATAAGGGGACCCTCTGACTTGTACTCACAATCATTAGTGCCCGCTGATTTTGTAGGCTAGTGTACGGTCGACATATTCTAAATTGTCTAAAGATGCTCTACACGTAATAATATCACTCACTAACAATTTGTTTGACCATTTTCAATTTGTTTGCCACCCAGCCTGCTGGAGGCATTTCTCCAATCTCAAAAAGTGGCGAGAATTGTGATTCAGAATGTGCGTGAAGTGTTCTCTAATTTCGATTTGTATCCCAATAATTTCTACCTATTCAATTTCAAATTGGAACCCTTCCTTCAAAAAAATGTGATACTGCATTAACAACGAATTGTCAATTGCCACTAGCGAGCTATGTACTCGTAGCTCGCTTCCTCGCTTCTCGGGAGAAAGAAATCTAGAAATGTGACGAAATTAGAAAGAAAGAAAAAATCATTTGGAGGGGGGGGATGGAATTACTCTCTGCACCCCCAAGTTTTGCGCATGCCCGTCGAACGACGACAAAGAAAAAAACAGCACTGGCTCGTCCGCCGACGAAAGTGGCAGTTTTCAACTCTCTGTAAGTGATGTAACGCAATAATGATAACCATCATTTCACAGCCTCTTTCCGTTCAATCGCAAGCAACGCATTAGAGTACACAATAAATAATCCGGAAAAGAAATGTGTTGAAAGGATTCGTCCGAAATGGAATTCTGCTTCATTGGCGGAGGTGTTGGTTCGCCATGATGGTTACGGCGTACGAAGATTTCCTGTAGATTTCCACGTGGACGAAAATGGGGGGCTTGAATTTCTTACACCCAAACATATCTTCTCACATTTCTATTCCCTTTCCCACTCTCCATACACTCTAGATAACATATATCATGTTCACTTCATCCCTTCGTAACGCCACCAGGCGCTCCCTCACCCAGGTACGCACTATGGCAACTGATAAAGCTCACAGACCACCCTTGGACCTTCACGGTTTGCATGCTAGATACGCCAATGCTACCTACGTTGCAGCATCCAAGGGCAACATGCTCGACACCGTCGAGAACGAGCTCGCTGGAATCAAGCTCACTGCCACTAACTCGGAAGCATTCAGATCATTCTTGGAAAATCCCTTGATTAGCCGTGATAATAAGGAGAAGACCGTTGAAGATATGCTCAAGGGTAAGGTTAGCAAGGTTACCATGAACCTCATGTTGACCCTTGCTGGAAATGCAAGATTGGCAGAAGCCCCCAAGATTGCTGATACTTACAGTCAGCTTATGAAGGCAAAGCGTGGAGAGGTTGAGGCTACCATCACTTCTGCTGATCCTTTGACAAAGGCTCAGGTGAATGCTATTGAGGCTGCAATGAAGAATCAGGTTGGAGCTGGTAAGAGCGTTGTTTTGAGTGCACAGGTCGATCCTTCTATTTTGGGAGGACTTCAGGTTCAGATTGGGGATCAATTCCTAGATCTTAGTGTTGGAAGCAAAATTGATAGCATCAGTCGCAGTGCAGTATAAGTTCATTTCAGTTCAAAGGCGGTGACTGACAATTTGAATATGTTTTGAGATTATGAAATTGAATTTTGGACGTGGACGTGGATGGATCATTTACTTCAGTTGAATAGAGACAATAAAGTCAGACGTTCGACCTCACTCTAAAAGTAAATAATATCACAATGGAATTGTAATGAAGAGAGATCAGAGGCAAATCCCCGACTAGCCCGACGTAATGTCGAACTAAGGGCCAACATTCACGGCTTTTTATTCAATTTTCTTGTGATTAAATCTCATGATAATAGTTGCAGGGTACTTACCTCCATGAAATGCTTCACGAGGGAAAGTTTATTTTTAGACCACGAAGCGAACCACCGATCATTATGATTTTCAATTTACATACGTTACGTGTATAATATGTACGTACAAATTGAAAATACGACATTATTTTTTCAAAATAATGAGAAGCCCAAACTCAAAACAGTGCCAAACCAAACCGTTCTGGTTATCTTTTTTAAAGAAAGCAAGGCAGGTGCGCAATGAGCTACTCCGTTCGTGTAAATCATGCTCTACGCGTGTCTGAACGCCCAAAAATTGATACAACGCTTTTACATAATCTAACAACCTACCACAAAGTTAGTGGTAACTAAGTTAGTGGTATCTAACTGAAGCATATTACAAAACCAAGCGACAAAACTAAAAAGCTTTTTGAGATGCAACACTTGAAAAATGTTTCCGACTCCCACGAGATGAAACAGGAACGGAATGGCAATAGTGATATACCACCTGAAATTACAATAGAAGTACAACACTCTAGGGAAAATAGTGGGAAAGAAACCACAGGTTATACACCACGTGCTCAAAATACCTCCAGTCAAATGAAAGCTGAGCCAGTGCCGGCCGGCGTTATAGCTTCCGATATCCCCAAAACCATTGATATATTTATTTCTGATCCAAGAGGTGCACTCAACCCCGACTCCAAAGGAATTACTGAATCGGAAGGAGGACTCAGTCGGGAATCTTCTTTCTCAAGAACAAGAGTCAAGAATAATCCTGACACCAATAACATCACAAACAGGAACACCAGTCGAAGTCCTTCCAAAGCTAAATCAATACTAAACCAAACGCCTCACAGTTTTGCGACTGCTCATATACCTGGAAAAGAACAGAATCAGCATCAGCATCAGCATCAGCAATTTAGTGGGATAGCCACTGGCCTTCCAACAAGCATTCAGGTCGATAGAAATTCGAATCACGTTGGAGATACACGTACACATCAAAGTAGAGAGAGAGAAAACATGCCCATCCCCATGCCCATGCCAACCGTGTCACCGCATTCGTGCCTGAGTGATTTGTTCAAAGCAACTCAGAACCTCGAAGATGAGCAAGCCTTGAGAGCAGTCAAATCTTTAGACGTTCCTGTTGAACATATACAAAATAAACCAAATAAACCTGCGGCGGTAACAAATCGCAGAAGAACGACCGGGGATAACACATCACAGCAGAGAATGGAGTATTATACCAGTTTGAATCAGGGTACCAATGGGCCTGGACAAGCACCTGGACGCACCGTTAATATGCCAAATTGGAACCATCAGGGGAGTCGGCCTGGATCGCAATCGCCCCCCAAGCATAGCAATTCGTCACCCTCTAGAGGACTAGAACGACGCCCACAATCAGCATCGGCTGTCTCGCTTGTTTCCATGCTTTCAAATCATCAACGCCAGACTTCATTGGGTGGTCCTTTGCAAACGCCAGATCACCAGTTTTCCATCAATTCAAGTAATACGCCATCTGGTTCTCAAACTTTTATGAATCCATTTGAGGACCCGTCCATTATTGGAGATTTGAACCATTCTGTTCCATTGACGCAAACTAGATCATTCCCTCACGTCGATCAGGACCATCCATTGCACACTGCTCTTAGTATAGGCTCACATTCCTTAACAAGTTCCATGCCAGCTTCGCCATCACCGGCACAAGTCCAGGCACACATCTCACCCACCCACCCGCATTCGCAATTTGACCCCCTACTGAATGCTTTCCAACCTCGCCCTTCTACTGCGCAAAACACAATGCTCTCAGGGACAGGCGCACACCACCAGCAATCACTTACACTCGACTCCGCTGCTCTGGCCGATATAGCCGCAGCATTATCGGAACTGAAACCCCAAGCACAAGTGGAACAAACGCACCAAAAAGAATCCAAGAAGAACCATTTGATCACCCTGGGAGCAAAACAGAACGAATCTACCGGGACGAAAAAGAGTCATCGGAGGTTTCTGAGTCATCAGTTTAATCGAAAGGGCAACTCAGAATTTGATAATGCCGATGATGGAAATCTAGGTGGGCATCGGAGGAGCACCAGTACAGGTGGATTGACGACGGAAAGACCTTCGACTCCTGGAAGAAGAAAGCTTGGTCTTCGGCTGAAAAAGGACAAGCATGCGTCTCATGTAGATCTGCCTGGTTTGGAAGTGATTGCATCAGCTTCGGGGGAAGATATAGAGATAAAACTGCGATCGAGTGAACAGGATCCCTCTATGCATCAGATATCTATACCTTCTGCATCCGATTTACTATTGCCTTCAAAGCTCTGTGAACTGTTTGAGAGATATCGCAATATTGACCAGAATTTTGATTTCGCTTCATTGGTTGGTATGTCACGCGAGGAGATGCAGGAGTTTGTACAAATGCAGACGAAGGGTTCCAAATCCACGTCCTCTCCGGCGGTGAGAAGTCCTGCTGTTTCGTCACCGGGTTCAACAGCTGTTTCGCCAGTGGGAACAACCATTGGTGTTACGGATAAAGTGATTATGCAAGCGCAAGCGACACAAACCCAAAACATGCAAATGTCTCCACCACAAAGTAACGATCTGCTGTCGAGTTTCAACCCGAGTTCATATAAGCAGCAGCTTACGAAAACTCATGTGCCTATCATATCCTCATTGCTCGAAGCAGAAAATGACTTGGTCGTTGAAGATTTCTATCACGAAAGTGGTGATCAAGCATTGGATCGGATGGAAGTGGCCATCTTCAAGAATGATGCTCAACGGCAATTCCTTGTGGTGTATCAAGGATGTGCAGAGGCGCAACTGAAGCCAGTGAAAAAGGGCGAGCACAAGGATGGCGTCGATCGGAGGTTTAATTTAGGACGGAAAGACGATGCCAAGAGTGTTTTTTCAGAAGAGCAGCCCGTGGTTGTATTTCCACCTTTCCGAAGAGCTTATAAGTGGGATGTGGAAGACAAGGTTTTTGCGAAACTGGATGAACTGGCGGAACAGCATCCATTCTTTGATGTGGTCATGACGGGGCACTCATTTGGAGGGGTCCTTGCCCTACTGGGTGCTATGAGGTATGCGAATATCAGACCTGCAATAATGATGTCTTGCTTTGCATACGGCTGTCCCAAGATTGGGACGACTGACTTTAGATATTATGTAAATTCATTGCCGAACCTGAGAGTAAGTATTCAAGAATGATGTTATGGATGATGTATTTGGTGGTTCAAAATCACTCGTTGACATAATGCTGACATTTTCTCCCTTATTCCATACGCACAGGTAATGCGAGTTGAGTACGGGTTTGATCCATGGGTCAACATTCCCGATCACCAGACCTGGTGCCATGCAGGCCATGCAATTTGCATCAGTCAAAACTCAGACTCGGCATCCATCAATAATGGAAACGACAAAGCTAGCGGAGGATCTGGGGAACTCGTAGTAAGAGCACTCAAGTTTGGAAATAATCGCCCCGAGTCTGGAAGTAAAGAAGCAAACAAGGTCCGAAAAATATTGTCAAGACAAATGAACAAAGAGAAACTACAAGATCATGATATTATAAATTATGTGCGCGCCCTGAAGCAGGTCACTATCTTTGGAGGCATATCTGGAAAACTGTGGCCAAAGCGATTTGCAGGAGAAGAAGGTACTGGAGTGCAAGGTTTGAATAAAGAGAAGAGACTTGTTTGTTAAAAGTGAGAAAGTCAATTTGACGAATGAAAATAGGCAGCTACACTGCACGTACGCACGTATATACAGTACAGTACATAAAATTATGTAATTATCGTATCATTTTTGCCCCACGACAGAAATGCTGGATCTCAAAACTTGCGGAGCCAACTCCGCTGAGTAGCTGGGATATAGGCAACTGTCTTCGACGTCAACGTCTTCGTCTACGACTGCAGGAATAAAAATTGCTTCCAAAGACAATCCAATCCCCGTCAATCTATTTCGCCATTCGATTGGCTCATGTTCATCACTCAACAATCAAATTCTCTTGGACCGCTGCCACCATTGTCGTTTGAATACTCACTCTCAATCGTATCGAAAAAGTCGTTCGTGATGGACTCAAGAGAGTCTCTTGTTGACTTCCCTGTCTTTACCCTTCGCCATCGTTTCAAATATGGACAAAGCATCTTGTGATCAATGAATCGCCCTCTCCATTTTTTCTTTTGGTGTACACTGTTGCAGTAAAATTTGACTTTGCAGCCTGAGCACTTCAACAATTCCACGCTACCTCCGTCACGTTGGTGGCAGCATTGGCAACGTACAACATCACCATCGCGCACGTTCATTTCTCTACCAAATGTATACTTAAGGGCACGTGCTGCATAGTCCCTTTGACCTCCTAGCATCAATAGTTTGATATGGATGTACATTGCTTCGCCTTCTTCATTAAGGTCAAACGCTCCATCTTGCCTCAGTTCAGCGCATATATTGGCCAATTCCTGAGTTCGTTTATTTGGTAGAGTGCGATACTTTTCAATGTAAGTACTCCCAAGATAAATGAGCGATAGCATTCTCTCATCACGCGTAAGCTCGGTACAATGTCCTAGACTTTTCTTCAGAAACTCAATGGCATGATCCCATTTCCCCAGATCATAATAGGCAATTCCCATTCCCCTGAAAGCATTTACCAACTGAAGGGGACCTCCCGCGTCAGCAAAAGCACGCTGTGTTTTAGAAACAGCACACTTGAATACTTTGAGAGCCATTTGCTCAGTACCAGCACCGTAATTCAAATACACCCATCCAATCTTGATGTAAATCCGAATGACCTTTTGACGGGAATCCTCGGATTTCAATGTCTTTTGAATGGCAAGCGCATGTTGCAAATGATCCATGGCGGTATGGTATTTACAACATCTCCCATGCAATACTCCCAGATCTTCCAATGCAAGAGCCTCGGCAGCAGTTCGGTCATTTTCATACTGTTTCCGGACAATAGAAAGCACCTTTTCAGAATACATGATTGCATTTTGAAGCTCGTCCTGTACCGTCGAAGACGATGCAAGGAGTTGATATGCTTTTGTTTGCCAACTGGGTTTCCAAGAACCTTCAATCTCATCCGAGATCAAATTCAGAGCATCGCACGCATGCTTATGCTTTCCCCTTAATCTCAATTCACCAGCAACGGAAATACAAAAGTCTACAGCTGTTTTGAAAGCTTCAGCAGCTTTCATACCCTGCAACATAAAAGTTTCTTTTGACCTCGATTTCGATTCTTGGAACGATTTCACCGCTTCGTCACATCTATCAAAGTCCAGATAGCATGTGATTATTTCTGGTTCAATTAATGTGAAGTCGTCAGATTTTCTCAATTGAAATTCCTTGGCTATTTTGTAGTACGCAATGGCTTGATCGCATCCTTCGGGCTTGGTCTTGGGGGCCGCAGTGCCATCCGAACGGTGCAAAGAGGCAAGGTTGCAATAAACTTGGATTAGATCAATACCAGCTGGTTGCATCTTGATTGCATCAAGCACTTTGGATTCACTTTTGAGGGCCTTTTCTGGATTTGAAGAATAATGCTGGTTGAATGCTGATAACACCTTTTTGGCGGAAGCGATCTGTTCCCCGTGGGCCGTGTTCTTCACGGCTGCCCTCTGTCTTCTGCTCTTCTTTCCCATGTTTGAAAGGAAGGTTTCTTGTCTATACTTTTAATCCTACTACTGGACTGTTACACGTACTGTACAGTATTTTGTATAGTGGTGCTGATTGATATAACGATTTGCAAGCAATGATTTTTGTATCCACGGAGCGGTTTGAGTGAGTCGTTTCCATTTTGATTGTGTTGAGTTGTTGTTGGTTGCTGTTGTTCTCTTTCCGCCGCGGATTTTAGAGAATGACAATGAACGCCAAAGAAAGTTCGAATAAAATGACCCAGTGCCGTGTTGGATCGTTGGGAGTTCATAAACAAACTGAAAACCAAAGTACAAAATAAAATTTGGACTACGTGTAATTAATAATGTAACTACATCCTATCGTATCCTTCAAATTTATTCTTGCTTCATCGAACCTATGATACGATCTCACTGCCCTTTACATGTATCAATGGTCTTGGAATTCTTCTTCTTTGCCAGCTAAAGATGCTTCGGCTTCTTCTCCCCTGTATCCAACCTTCAAAACCTCAAAGTCAAGTTTGGTCAAGAGAATAGGGAGGAAGAATGCACCGATGAAGTAGGTTACAACCATTACAACCATAAGTGGACGGAAGAAGAATCTTTCATTGAAATCAAAATCCGTAAAGGAAAGACATGCTACTCCAGTGGATGAGGACAAGAAGGAAAGCGTAAGGGGCTGAGCGAGAAATTTCATTGTGTACTCCACACGCTCAGTTGGTGATTTGATTGTAGTTGGAGCAGACAAAAAGCGGTGAATGACGTGGACCGAGTACCTTTTATATTGAGGAGAAGACATCAGAGTATACCGTTAGTACAGTACGGGCCATGACAAAGTAATACGAGAAAGATCTGTTTATGTTCTGGTTTCAATGCAACAATATCACTTACTCTGTCGCGAAGCCGACACTTAGTACAAAAGCCATGTTGGAGAAAGCTGTGAGAGATACATCTGCAAGCAAACTGATACCAATGACAGGAACCAAACACAAGATGTTGGTGACCGCAATCAAGATTCCTCCGCAGAGGCTTGCAATGATCTTGTTCTTCATGCCGAACTCTTTACTGGCGGGATCAAGCATGAAAAAGAGAAAGACGGTCGCCATAACAAATCCAATTCCAACACTAGAGACAGATAATAACAAAAGGACCGAGTCAACTGTAAGGTACTGCTCCCAAAAGTCGAAGGGAATGCCTGTCATGAAGCAGTGAGTCTCAGCATCATCGCAGAATTCTCTTGTTTGCCTGATCATCTCAACAGTGTCTTCGTGCGTGTAGAGATTGGTTGCGTACATAGTGGGGGAGCTCGAAAGAGGAATTGGAGAAATAATTTGGTCGTCACTGATAAATTCTCCACCGCGTTCTACCCCATCCTCTTTGAATGGAGTGGCAGTATTTTCTTCAACTAAGATTCCACCTCTGCCGCCAGTATACTCACGCCATTTCTCAACGCAGAATTTCAATTTCAGTTCAGACCATCCGTCGAAGATGGGACAATAGGATTTTCCATCTGAGCTTGTTGCGTTAATGGCGTCAAGATCTTCCTGGAACATTTCGCTCGACGGGCGGCAGATACCACCCTCAAATGGACTGCATTCGTCATCTGAGAGAACGGACTTGATGTTCTTATTAGCGAGGCCGATTGTATTCTCAATCCACTTTCCTTCACATGCTGTGCCGTTGTCTGCGGCATCGCCTACAAACATCATATCACGACCACATTCTTTTTGACTAGGATCGTCAGGGTCAAAATTTTCAAGACATTGACGAGTCGTCCACAAGTTAAAGTCAGCAATCCACAACCATTTGGTATCCGTTCTTGCTACGAAGGTAGTGTTCACAACATCTTCAAATTGTTTCATCATTCGTAGCTGGGTATCAGGCTTCGTGTAATTCACTCTACCCCAACTCATTGCCATTGGCCAAGATGCTAAATCATTGTTCCTGATTTCGGCCCAACGATTGGCTTGATGAGTTTTTGGAAAGAATTCCTACAGTGATCATAATTCAAAACAATTGGTCAGATACGTTTGCGCTTGCAGAGGGATGTACACAATACAATAACCTTCCAAAACCTTCTTACCTGGAGTCCAATGCCAACCTTCCGCTCACTAATACCGTACGCACCAACGACAAAGAATGCAATGGATCCAAGAACAACAATTGCTTGAGATGCCGTTGAGAAAATATTCTTGCTGAGAAAGATACGTTTATAAACTACAAAGAGAATTGAATCTCTTGGAGCGGAAGTACTGGAATCTTGTTGATTGTTTCCCTTGAGACATACAAGAACGTCACAACGATTGGCTGCCTGTCTCTTCATATCCAGATAGCAGTATGCAGGGTAGCAGAAGATGATAGATACCCACAAGAAAGCAACCGCAATAAGCGCAACGAGTGCTGTATTGTAAATTGCTCCAATATCAGTAATAAAATAAATGTTTAGGAACATAGAGCCATTGACAAAGCTTGTCATTGTCACTGGTACAAAGATCTCTTTCATTGCAGCCACAAAGTCTTGTTTGGAATTTCCTGCCCGATTCTGCATGGCGTTAAGGACAATGTACATGTCGTCTACTCCTAATCCAATCATGATAAATGGTAGAGTCCATGCGATGTTGAGGTTGATTTTGATTCCAGATAGGATAGCACAGCCTATATGCGACAATCGATGGTGTCAGAGGATGAAAGTATTCTTCATTGCAGGATTCATTCGTACAACATAGACCACTTACCAAGAGCACCGACAAAAGATAAAAGGACGATTAGCACACCAACGAAAGTAATACCAATCCTCGATTCTACTCTGTTAAAGCTCGCAAGGAACACCATTGACACCAATACAATGAGACCAACGGAGATCAATGTGAGGGATGCACTATCATCTGAGATATCACGTAACACAAAACTGAACGTTCCCGGAACACCGATACTGTCAAAGAAAGCAGTAAACTGTACTTCTCCTGCGTTTTCATCATCCCAACCGGTAGACCATTTATCAACCATTGCCACCTTGAATTTTTCAACGACAACTTCCGCATCTTCCTCCGTAATATTCAACGGACCATTTGGACGATTGAAATTAATGACGCGATCAACTACACCTTCAGGGATGAGTGCTGGGTAGATATTCTGAAACGAAGTGACCTTCGTAAGAGGGTTGCTCGCGGTGGCCAAATCAATGGGCGACGGAGTGGATCCACCCATGAGGAGCGCCTTCTCAAGTGCACCAACACTTACACCTTCATCAATGAAATAAAGATACTCGGAAGCAGCTTTCAGAATGTCGGATTCAGTCTTGTTTGTATAAGTACTCCTTGACCCTGCGAGACCATAACCACAACCCTGCCCGTTTGTCCAGGTGTAGGGATCATCTTCTCCCTGAGTTAGACCAAGGAAACCATCCGAGTCGATGAGTAGATCATACCACATTTTCGCAAAATGTTGAGCTGTTCTTTCCTCATCAGTCAATGGCAAAGAGAACTTGGTACACCATGTAGAGATTAGCATTTGTGCCGGGACGAAATCATTTCCACAGTCTATACGAACAGAAGATATTACGTTAGATGAGATGAGACTGATAGAGAGGAATACCGTACAAGTCAATCTCGTAACACGAAAGATCATTCGAACTTACGAGCCGTCATTTTGGTTTCACCAGCCATGAACCATTTGTAAACTGGATCTGTATCTACATTTTCAACCCAAAATTGATCATCAGGATCTACCAATCCAGTCGAACCATCTGTTCCAGTTGGACCAAATTTAGGATTCCAATTGGGCGGATCTTGAATGTGTTCAAGGTCAAAGTATTGGAAAGAATCAAAAAGTTCACCAGAAAAATCAAGACCTGATCCACCCTGAATCCCTGCTCCCGGAATAGGAAATGGATTTCCAGCGGTATTCATCGAACTAAATGGCGAATCCACATGAGCTCCAAGATCTATTCCAGCAACCATTGCAGCAGCAATTGTTAAATCTGTTCCCCCAGTCGCAGCGAGAATAGCAGCAATTCGATCCCCTAGGGGTGTCATTTGGTTCCCGAAGCCCTGGTTGACGGCAGGATAATTTTCAAGGTAGCTTTCGGCACCCAGTTGCTGATAAAGTCCTCGAGTAGCATAATACATGAAAAACTCTTCCATGGCAGCTCGATTAATCTTTCCCAAGATGTTAACAACCTTGGTAACAAGATCAGTAATGGATGCAATTTTCGCAGCATCTTGATTTGCCTCAGCCGAGAGAGTCCCCAAAGTCCTTTGCAACTGTTGTGTCATGACACCAAACAAAGCCTGTGTACCAGTTGTAAATTGCTCCATGGTGGCATCAAACGCCGTTTCGACACAAATCCGACATGGATCATTCATTTCCATCCCTGACAAATCACTAAACAACCTGAGGGCATCATCTTGCGCAATACGAGTTCCGATCAATGCTCTACAGGGTTGATTTTCATTCCCACAGGATTGACTCATGATCCCGAATCTTCCGATGCGAGGCGAGACGACTAGCTTTTTGATGCCGTTATTGTACCAGGATACGCGATCTGTTTCGGACATGAACCAACGTGCTTCTTGGAATAGATCCATGGGTGTTAGACGGACGCATGGGAATTCGTAGACTGTGCCCAGGCCGATGTTGTTGCTGGCGCAGATGTCTTCCCAAGTGAATTCATTGCCATCGTGTTCCACCTTTTTTATAAATAAAATAATTGAATACAAAATAAAATAGAACATTGTTAAAAGCAATAGATTGAAAAGAGAAAAGATGATGAGATATAATACATAACCAAAGTCACAAAGTTGACTTAGCAACGCCCAAATAATATACAATAATGCATCATAACTTCATAACATCAGCATAACATCATAGAATAACTTACCGTGACTGACTCCATCTCCTCCATGCGGGTCCGGATTTCTTCCAGCCTCGTTTCAGTTAAGATATTCTTTCCATCTTTACTAGAAGCCGAGGCGAGCAGAGAAGAAGAACTCGCCTTCCCACCTACATCTTGGGCGTATTGACGATCTTTGTAATAGTCACTTCCCTCTTTGGCCCATATTTTGTACACATCGTCTTCAATGATGTCGTTTCGAGTAAAGCCCAGACCGATCAAAATGGAGAAAATGACCGGCAATGCCACAAGAGCGGGAATGAGAAGAGATCCTCCTCCGATGGAAGAAAAGAGTTTCTTCATGATCAGTGCGTGTGTTCTGTTATTGTTGGTAGTGTAGTGTGATATTGATGTTTGTTGATTGATGCAATGACAATGATCCTTTTGATGGAATTCTGCACTGAAGGTTAAATGATGTCCAAGAAGGCTTCAGTAAGTGGTAATATCGTTGACATTGAAGTTCGCTAACAAGCAGAAGGACAACTTCTCACGCGTGGATTAACGACAAAATGACTGATTGCCTAGTAAAGAAAAACAAAGGCCATCGACACAACACAAAGATCCTAAAAATGATAATTACTGATTTTTTAAAAGACGTTATTTAACATTCAACGGACAGTTTCATATCTTGAATCAAATCTTTCCGTTTAGAGCAGTGTTTAAAATGCATGTTGTCAAAAAGGGCTGTTCACTTTTATCTCACTTTCTTTATGGCCACTTTGAAAGATACCGGGGTACTCCGCAAAGAATTTACCAATCGAACAGGACATGCACGTGCGAACGCCCAAAGACACAATCTTCTTTGCAATGCCTGATGACTTTCACTTGTCGGAATTACGATGATGGATGCAATATTTGTGTTCAGAATTTCTGTTTTTCAATCCTCTGGTCTCTGCTCAAACATTGTATCCAGTTCGCATTTTCGGACCCAGTAAACAGTTCTCGGACTCGTCAAAGACAAGGAGTGTTCTTTTTATTAAATAAATATCATCATTCTCCGAAATCCTACGTATCGTTTTTTAGTATGATTGATTCAAGTGATTGATTACTTGGTTACAAAACATCTTTTTTCGCTTCTCTTTTCTCCCTATGGACATGCAGTTTTTGGACGGGGGTCAAAGAAAGACAAGGAGTGAGCCGAGCGAACTATTGAATAATAGTTTTGAACAGACTTTATTATTTTAACATTTTAACAGGCAGATTCTAACATATATAATATTGAGGTGCATTAGGGGTCGCCAACTTATGGTGGAGGGACTGTCGAAAGTCGAATTGTCGAAAAGAAATCCCGCTAAAAAAATCAAGACGCAATCTGATTGGTCCCCGATTTTCGACAATCGACAATCGACAATCGACAATCTCATCGATCCCGCATTTTTTTTTTGTCTGTTTTTTGTCTGGTTTTTCTTTTCTTGTCAGCGCGGTGTTCTACGTAAATTTGAAATGCCCTTGTAGGGTAAAGAGTTTCAAAATCCTTACCCTACAAGGGAATTTCAAATAAACTCCTTACCCTACAAGGGCATTTCAAATTTACGTGGAACACATGTATTTTAGGAAATTGTTTGTATTTTTAAAATCACGCGACATACGGGACTGAAAGCACTTCCACCTCATCGCTCATCGCTCGGAACGACGACGAACACATCAAACATCAAAGCACTTCCACCTCCCACCTGTTCAGTACCTTCCTTGTACAACTACAAGTGCACTACAGTACTCTCTGCTGGTGCTCCTGTGCACATTATTTCAAATCTCTCTCATAGTCACAAGAACTCCCTTCTACTTTATCAGGGAACAAAGGCTGAAATCTCTTATAAAAACATGAGAAATTCAATGTTAAAGAGTGTACAAGTCGTATACGTCGTGGTGTACCTCCTTCTGAGCATCATGTTCATCACATCAGTACCTGCAGCCATTGCCGCTACAAGTACACGTACTCGCCCACACGCTGACACTGACGGTTCATACACAGATACAATCCAACGGTGGGACGCAATATCTCTAGAAAAAGTATGCAGTGGCAATATTTCGTCCACAAGAATCTGCGACCCCAATCATTTCCTTACGAGCACAACAAGTACAAGTACAAGTGCAGAGGAGGAGGAGGAGGACAACGACGACATTTCCGCCATCACAACAGCCCTGCACAAACTGGAAACCAATCACACTCTACAATGCGACGACAACCAAATCTCCACAGAAATACAAATGGCAATCGTCATTGTAAACTCCATTCAATTGAAGGGAGGCGATTACGATTACAAATTAAACCAAGCCAAAAAACTCACCCGAACACTACACGACAAATGGGGCGTCGGCAACACCGCTTGCCACGGGAGCGGAATCGTCTTATTTCTCTCCATTCAGGATCGACTCATTTACATTTCCGCAGGCAAAGGCCTCCTGCAGATTTTATCCACGGACAGAATTGATCATATCATTCAAGAGATGAAGCCTTTCTTGAAAGAACAAGAATATGCAAAAGCTATTGTCAATGCGATTCACTATATCATTCACTATGTGGATAAAGGACCGTCTTCTTTTTTCATGCTGTATCATCAGTATTTTATCGTTGGGTTCATCATTCTCTTCACTTTGGGAAGGGGGAAATGGAACCAGAGGAAAAAGACGGAGTATGTCAGAGTGAAAACTCAATTGACGCAGTTGGATAGAGATAGGGCGCTGGCGCTAATGGGAAAATATGAGTGTCGGTCGTGTCCTATTTGTTTGGAGGACTTTCATGATAGCAATGCAATTAGCGTGAGCGAGAGCGAGAGCAACGACAACGACAATAGCAACAGCAACAGCATTGGTGCTGGCACTAGCAATAAGAACAGTAACCCGCTACCAGAATTGGGCAGCGACAGGAAACCCATCACTTTGCTTCGGTGCGGCCATACCTTTGATAGGACCTGCTGGGAAGAATGGATTTCTACACCATCCTGCAATATACACCAGTGTCCCATCTGCAAGCAGGATATTGGAGGAGCATTATCACCACCACCAACACCACCAACACCTTCAACGTTCACACAGAGACGGAGCGTTCACAACGAGCAGCAGGAGCCAGATACAATTCGTCAAGAGGATGAGCAACAGCCTTTCATTTCCAACTCGTACAGATCGAGCTTTACTAGAAGGCAGCAACGGGACATGTATCAAACTGAACGACATTTTCGATTGAATAGACTTCGAGTGCGTTATCCGTATTATATTCAACAATCGCACATTGATCGCTGGACTCGGGATAATTATGATGGGACCATGGTGCAAGATAGTGATTTTGTGAGCCGAGATCCAACAACGATTGTACATCAGAATGGTTCAAATCATACAAGTGGTGACAACCATCATTCTTCGGATACTTTTGGATCTTTTGGTGGTGGAAGTAGTGGCGGTGGCGGTGGAGGGCATTGGTAATGCTAGGTATTTCCTACTAGTAAAGACAGATATGCAGCAAATGTCTTCAATATAAGTTCTTTCATGTTAGCGCTCTCTCTCCTCAAGCTAACGGGAGAAATCTCCCAGGATTGGGTGATCTACAAAGCTTCTTCGTCCAAAGACGCGGATGAGAAGACAACGACAAGCCACAATAAACGTCATAAACAACCCCGTGATTAAATTGTCATAAATATGTAATGTGTGCCAAGAACTCATCAACACTTTCAATTAAAAAGGAGAATGCTGCTGCATTTACTTTTACGTATTGGCAAAATTTATGCTTTTAGCTTCCAATTCAATCCGATACCGATCTACAGGGAACATCGTATTATCATCCAGTACATTTCTAGAACAAACGGGCCGTCCATAGTATTCTGGTTCGTATGCTGGATTATGGAAATCTGAAAGGTAGCCGTGCGATAACGCCATTTCAGCCGAATATCTTTCCTGCGGATCGAAGGCTAACAACCTTTTCAAAAAATCAATTGCATCCTCTCTTCTACTCTTCTGCCTTCTTTGCGTAGTCTCGCTCCCGTTTAATGCAACATTTCCAATCAGGTCCTCAATTCTGATACGTCGATGTACCCGTACAGAGTCCAACATTATTTTAGCTATAGGGCTTGAGAGTTTTTCAGTTCCACTGCGAACTTTCGAAGGATCTGATATTTCAAGAATCTTTTCAACTTGATTCAGGGTTGAATTTCCTATGATTGGAAAGAGGAAGTTTGAATATTCAATATGAATATGTTGAATCGCATGCTTATCTCCACCATTTATCTTTCCTACGCACCTGGTAAAAGAGGTATATTGCGTAACATTTCTCCCAAAATACAGGCAACGGCCCATACATCAATCCCTTCCGTATAGCTTTTCGAGCACAGAAGTACTTCAGGAGGGCGGTACCATCGAGTAGCAACGTAGTCTGTCAAATGTTTCCCCTCGCTCTCTTCCACAGATCTGCATAAACCAAAATCACAGATCTTGACATGGCAGTTTTGGTCCATCAAAATGTTGCTAGGTTTTATATCTCGATGGATAATTTTTGCACTGTGCGTATACTTCAATGCTCTTAACATTTGATAAGTGATATATTGCATGTGCACTTCATTCAGAATATTGGATCGAATGACCACGTGAAGATCCGTCGGCATGTATTCAAACGTGAGATATAAATCCTTTTTATTTTCAGC
>Ga0115005_10000695_pt1 | contig 26080 bp, 22 predicted proteins | sample ArcOceMetagenome_FD_87163 | JGI IMG/M metagenome (GOLD analysis project Ga0115005, IMG submission 87163) | Marine eukaryotic phytoplankton communities from Arctic Ocean - Arctic Ocean - Greenland ARC118M Metagenome | ecosystem: Environmental > Aquatic > Marine > Oceanic | place: Arctic Ocean...
CAATTGCAAAGAACACTGACGCGTTTCAAACCACCGTTGCATTAATGACGCAAATTCCTGGAAACGAGCTAATTGGCGCCGCCATCGCTGTTAGTGTTATTGCTGGCTTAACCGGCAGCGCATCTGGTGGACAGGCCATCGCCCTTCCCTTAGTGGCACCTCATTATCTTGACCAAGGCGTTGAGCCTGAACAGTTACACAGAATTGTTTCTATATCGTCAGGTGCGTTAGATTCGCTACCCCATAATGGTTACGTCGTAACTACCATACGTGCGATATGTCATGAAACCCATCAGGCCGCCTATTGGGCCGTTGGCGCGCTGACTGTAGTAGTACCGGTTATTGGCCTTGCCATGGCCATTGGTCTATTTAGCATATTGTAGGGTGGCATAAACGTTATGAAAAAAACAAACGCTGGATATGCTGCGCTATGCAAAAAATGCAAAAAATGCAAAAAAGGAAAGGTTCTATGAGTGCCAATAGTCGGTGTGTAAAAAATATAGCTCAACTTGCCATGAGGCTCTTATCGATTAATAGCAAGTTTCAAAGACTTTCGATTTTGCCATTTATGATGGAGTTAACAGACCGTTTCTCTATAAAACAACATGCTACTTCTAGTAGAAAATTGAACCTAAGACTTTCTTTAGGTTTTTGTTTAGTTTTGTCTTTAGTAACCGTGCCAAGTTCTCCGTCGCTTGCTAATGAAGCGAAGAATACCGGAAAACCAGGAGCGGCACCTTCATCTCCGTTGGTAGTAAAAAAGCAGGTATTTGAAATGCCACTTTTTAAAACGTTTGGTGGCCAGCATATAAAAGATGTGAAGGTCGGCTGGGAAGCGTACGGAAAGTTAAATGAGGATAAAAGTAACGTTATTCTTATCACACATTATTTTTCAGGTTCATCCCATGCAGCTGGAAAATACAATCCCGATGATGCTGCTACAGGATATTGGGACAGCATCATTGGTCAAGGAAAAGCAATAGATACGGACCGCTTTTACGTTGTCAGTGTAGATACATTGGCTAATTTAAACGCTTATGACCCTAACGTTATTACTACAGGGCCTGCTTCAATTAACCCAGATACAGGAAAGCCCTATGGTTTAGACTTCCCAGTGGTCACCATTCGAGATTTCGTTAACGTGCAGAAGGCGTTGCTTGAAAGCCTAGGCATTAGTAAGCTTTACGCCGTTATCGGGCCTTCTATGGGGTCGATGCAGGCCATTGATTGGGCAAGTACCTATCCCGACTGGGTTGAACGAATGATTTCTGTCATCGGGGCTGGACAAAGTGACGCCTGGACCACATCTGCCCTTGAGCACTGGGCTAATCCCATCAAGCTTGATAGCAAATGGAACGACGGTGCCTACACCGAAAACGATAGACCATTTAAAGGCTTGGTGGCCTCGCTTATGCTGATCACCCAACATGCGCTTACCCCAACATTTTTTAACGAGCAAGGCAGCAACCTAGGATATAAAAATATTGAATCTGCTCCGCTTGACGATATTCGTCAGTCGCATAGCATTGTGAGATGGCTGCGTGAACGCGCTGAAGCCCGTGCAGAAAGTATGGATGCTAATCACCTTTTATACTTGGTTCGTGCCTGCCAGCTATTTGTGGCAGGCCATGATAATAATCTTAAGCAAAGCCTTGCATCGATAAAAGCAAAAACACTTTTTATACCGGCAGAAACCGATTTACTTCTAATGCCTTATTTGTCACAAAATGCCCACCAAGGCCTACTCTCACAGAACAAGAATTCCACACTTTTAACACTAAACGGTAAGTTAGGACACTTAGAAGGCGTCAGTAACATTTCCGCTCAGGCAAAGGCCATTCGCCAATTTTTAGAGAATGAAAAGGAAGCAAATTTATGATGAAAAAACATTTTTATTTACGCCGGGCTCTGTGTCTTTCTTTTTTCAGTGCTAGCGCGCTTGCGTTCAGTGCTGCTTCAGTTGCTAACAACGATATTCCCAAGCTCGCACTCGATTTAGAAAATGTCACCGTGTCTGGCCTATCTTCTGGCGGGTATATGGCCACCCAATTCCAGTTAGCCCATAGCGACTGGGTAAAAGGCGTGGGCGTTATCGCCGGAGGTCCGTACTTCTGTGCTCAAGGAGACATAACCACTGCGCTAGCACAATGTGTCAATAAAGTTGAGGGCGAAATAGACATTAAAGCGCTAAACGAAAAAGCTAAACACTATGAGTCGGAAGGAAAAATCGCGCCGCTCAATAATATGAAAGATACGAAAGTTTGGCTTTTCCATGGCGCCCAAGACACCAGAGTGGTCGCGAAAGTCAGCGACTTACTTTTTGAACAATACAAACTATGGACAGACACGCAAAACATTACCTATATCAACGACAAGCCCATGGCGCATTTATTCCCAACAAAGGAAGAGGGCGTAAACTGCATGAAATCAGAAAGCCCTTTCATTGGTAACTGCGACTATGACGCCGCAGGCGCCCTGCTCTCTCACCTCATTGCAGACGTTACCACACCTGATGAATCACTTTCTGGGAAAATACATTCCATAGACCAGCAAAAAATAGCAGGGAGCAACGCAAAAACCTTAGCAAGCGAAGGCTTTGTGTATATACCAGAAAGCTGCGCACAAGGAGAGGCCTGTAAAGCACACATTAGTTTTCACGGCTGTAATCAATACGCAGACGCCGTTGGCGACGCCTACACAACTCAAACAGGGCTAAATGAGTGGGCCGATGACAACAATATCGTCGTACTTTATCCGCAAACTAAAAAATCGTTGTTTATGCCGCTAAACCCGCAAGGTTGTTGGGATTGGTGGGGCTACGCGTCCAGTGATTACGCTAACAGGGATGGCGCACAAATCGCCGCCGTTAAAGAGCTGCTATTTTCACTGAACACTCGTCTTCCTGTGAAGGACAATAAAGGAAACGCCGATGAGTAAGCGAACGATATTTATCACAGGTGGCGCCAGCGGTATTGGTTTCGGTATTGCTGAATCTATGATCAGACAAGGCCACCACGTTATTATTGCTGATATAAACGAACAGGCGGCTAAGGATGCCGTAACTAAGCTTGCCCATTTGGAAGGCTCGGCTAGTGCTATTGCCGTTGATGTTTGCGATGCTAAACAGGTGGCAGCACTACCTGACGCTCTAGGCAAATATACGGTTGATGTATTAATCAATAATGCGGGCATACAGCATGTATCTCGCCTTGAGGATTTTCCTGCGGATAAGTGGCAGCAGCTGATCAATATTATGCTGGTAGGCCCTGCTCTGCTGACCCAAGCCTTTTTACCAGCCATGCGCGAGCAAAATTATGGACGCATAATCAATATAGGTTCAATACATTCTCTTGTGGCTTCTCCTTTTAAATCCGCCTATGTAGCAGCCAAACACGGGCTTTTGGGTTTCGCAAAAACCATTGCTCTTGAAACCGGTGACTGTGACGTGACCATCAACACACTATGCCCCGCCTATGTAAAAACGCCGTTGGTAGAACAGCAAATTGCGGCCCAAGCAAAAGAAAATAATTTGAGCGAAGAAGAGGTAATAACAAAGATAATGTTAGAGCCCATGCCCAAAAAGCAATTCGTAAGTGTGGAAGAACTCGCAGATACAGCGAACTTCTTAATGTCGCCCAGTGCCCGCAATATAACCGGTCAAACCATGGTCCTTGACGGTGGTTGGACGGCAAGATAGGTGCGCAGTGCTGTTACGTACAGGCTTTAGAAGTGAAAAAGACTGTTCTGTGCAGTCTTTTTATTTAGCCTGATACGCTCTTTAAACTAACGTTATACTTCTCTAGTCCCACAACGAAATATAGATAGCTACCATTTCTTCAATGGTCGGTATACGCGGGTTATTTCCAGGTGATCCTGAGGCCAATGCTTGCTCAGCCATGGTGGAGGTTATCGTAAAGAACGCCTCTTTATCTATTCCAAAATCCTTCGGAGTTGGCACCTGGAGGTCGGCGTTAAGGGCCTTTAATTCACCAATTAATTTTTGATTAGCTAAGTCGTCTGAATCACCTTGTGTTGCTATTCCCATCGCGCGAGCACATTGTGCATAACGCACGGGAGCGCTAGGAATGGAAAATGCAGTAACAGCAGGCAATAACATAGCATTTGAAAGCCCATGGGGAACATGAAAGGCTGCGCCAATGGGGCGACTCATCCCATGCACCAGCGCCACTGATGCGTTGGAAAAGGCAATTCCCGCCAGCGTAGACCCCAACATCATGGCCTCACGGGCATTCTCGTTCTTACCATCTGCAAATACGGTACGTAAGTTCGGCGCAATTAGGGCCATGGCAGAGAGTGCCTGTGCGTCGCTGTATAGATTCGCTTTGCGACTCACATAAGCTTCAATAGCATGAGTGAGCGCATCTATACCAGTGTCTGCGGTTACTCGTTGAGGCAAACTCAAAGTAAGGGAAAAATCTATAAGTGCAGCAGTGGGCATAAACCCTGAGCCCACACACAACATTTTTTCACTTGTTTGTTCATCAGTGATGATAGTGAAGCGCGTCACCTCAGAGCCGGTGCCTGCCGTTGTGGGAATTGCGATTAAAGGAAGCCCTTCTTCGTTCACCACTCTGGGGAACTTATAGTCGCGCATCTCGCCACCGTATTTACCTAAGATACCAATTGCCTTAGCACTATCAATTGGACTGCCGCCGCCAAGCGCAATAATGCAGTCGTAAGGTTTGGCGCGCAAAGCCTCAACGCCGGCTGATATAGAGGCAACTGTCGGTTCAGGTACAGTATCAGAAAAAACATCAAGTGCTATGGAGTGCTCGGCTAAGTAGCTCGTTATCCGATCTGCATATCCCAGTTCAACCATCACGTTATCGGTAATAAGCAAAGGCTTAGAACAATTTAAGCTAGCCAACGTTTCCGTAATTTGCTTGCTAGCATCTTTACCTATCTGCATCGTTCTTGGCAGTATAATTTGATGAGCCATGTTTCCCTCGCTGCAACTATTTGATGTGTGACTTACCGTAAAGCGAGTTACAAGATAAACAGAAATTGCTTCTTGCGCTTTTGCATTGCACGCTTAGACAGTATTTCTCTCAGCATACCTACCGCTGTACGCAAAGCAACAAACATGTGAAATTGATGTTAAAACAACGTCATTTTTGGATAGAACTACGACTATGTAAAAAGATAATGTGAACCTCCTTTTCCTAAAATTGAATGGTAAACTGTCACCACTTCTACTTTGGATAAAAATTATGAAAAAGTTCGGTGTAATTGCATTGCTTGCAATCGCTCTCTGTACAGCGTTGTGGCAATGGCCGAAACCCGAGGCTCCCTTATTAGCTGAAACGGAGAATGTTTCCTTTGCAAAACAGTTGCCTGACAATTTTTTTGATGAGCAAGTTAACCCCGTGCTTACGCAGCGCTGTGTGGTTTGCCACGCGTGTTACGACGCGCCTTGTCAGTTGAAAATATCGTCCTCGGAGGGCGTTGCTAGGGGAGCTAGTAAAGAAAAAGTTTACGAAGGAACCCGAATAACGGCCGCTCAACCCAACCGCATGTTTCTAGACGCACACAGCACACAGGCGTGGCGTGAGCGAGGCTTCTTTAATGTCTTGCCTGCAAATAAGGAAGCAGGTGAACCTAAAACACAATCATCAGTTCTAGCGCAAATGCTTTTGCTAAAAAAGCAACATCCACTTCCTGATACATCTCATTTAGGTTCTGGCTTTGACATTAGTCTAAGCCGTGAAAACCAATGCCCTACTATTGACGAAATGGGTGAATATATTGCTGAGCAGCCTCTAGGAGGGATGCCCTATGCCCTGCCTGGATTATCAGATGCTGAGCATAATACCCTCATGCAGTGGCTACATCACGGTGCTCCGCTTTCCTCAAGTAAAGTTATATCAGAAGAACTAAACGCTAAAATAGTGGCATTAGAAAAATGGTTAAATGGCGATAGCAACAAAATGCGGTTGTCTGCCCGCTATATCTATGAGCATTTATTTACGTCTCATCTATATTTTGAAAATGTCACAGCTGAAAAAGAGCAACCTCAGTTTTTTAACCTAGTACGCTCACGTACTCCCTCTGGCGAGCCCCTTGATATTATTGCTACGCGCAGACCTTTTGACGACCCAAAGGTCGATCGCGTTTACTACCGACTACAGCCTGTATTTTCCACTATCGTAAGCAAAACTCATCAAGCGTATGCCATCAATGAAACGCTAACCAATAAATGGCAAGCCTGGTTTGTCGACGCCGATTATAAAGTTGAAACGCTCCCCTCTTACGAATCAGAAGTCGCCGCTAACCCCCTTACCGCGTTTTCTCTGCTTCCTGTGAAAAGTCGCTATCGCTTTATGCTTGAGCGGGCGCAGAACACAATTATGGGCTATATCAAAGGCCCTGTTTGCCGCGGTCAGGTCGCACTCAATGTGATTAACGACAGATTTTGGGTGCTCTTCGTCGACCCAGAAATAGCTGCCTCTGAAGAAATGAACGCGTTTTACACTTCGCAAAAAGAAAACCTTCACCTCCCTGCTGAAAAAGACAGCTCTGCCTTAGCTGTTAACTGGGTCAAGTATGCTAAACGTCAAGGCAAGTATATGCGCGCTCGCACCGCGTTTATGAATGAAGAATTTAAAAACGGTGAACACTTAAATATTTCCAGCATATGGGATGGCGATGGCGACAACACTAACGCAAGCCTAACGGTGTTCCGTCATTTCGATAACGCGACTGTGGTAAAGGGTATGACAGGTGAGCCTACTAAAACCGCATGGGTTATCGATTACGCTTTGTTAGAGCGAATTCACTATTTACTCGTTGCAGGTTTTGATGTTTACGGTAATTACGGCCATCAATTGATGACGCGTTTGTATATGGACTTTTTGCGGATGGAGGGTGAGTCAAATTTCCTTAATTTACTGCCTCCAGAAACGCGCCATACGCTACTTAAGGAGTGGTATCAAAATGCAAGTCCTGAGTTAACCGACTACCTAGAGGGAGATATAAACAGCTTTGAACAACCCTCGGGCATTGTATTTGAAACAGAAAACCCTCAACAAGAGCTCTACCAAATGCTTTCCACGCATTTATCCAATGTTCTGCCATCAGGCACGACCTACGATAAAAATATATTGTCAGAGAAACAGTTTTCAGCGCTAGCGAGTCTTGACTTTCTTCCCGCACAGCAAGCTACCTTAATGCCAGAGACCACCATAATTGTGATAAAAGACGATGAAGAACCGGAGAAAATTGACGTTTTCACGGCGCTTAGAAACAGTGCTCATTACAACGTGAACAGCCTTTTCGAAGAAGAGGAAAATCGCGAGCCTTCTAAAGATACTATCACCCTCGTACACGGATTATTAGGGAGTTACCCCGACGCATTTTGGTTGATCAAAACTTCGGAGGTTATAGGTTCAATTGAACAGTTAAAATCAATTAAAAACGAGAAGGATTACAAAGCATTGCTTGATAAAGTGGGAATGCGCCGCACTCATCCAGAGTTTTGGACGTTTAGCGATAACCTTCTAAGGTGGTCAGAAGAGCAATACCCTATTGAAGGGGGGCTTTTAGACTACAACAGGTTAGAGGATAGATAAACCTCATGCTCTGAATCGCTTTACGCTTTTCTTTTACGAAATACCTGTGCTAATGTCCAACCATTGGAAATGAAAGGACATTAGCATTCCATGCCCTATCAAACCGTTGCGTTAATCGGAAAGCCTCAGCACGCTGCAACTCATGACAGCTTAAACATTCTTGCGGACTATTTGCTGGCCAAAGGATGCAAACTGCTTGTTGAAGAAACCATTGCTGAAGAGCTCGAAACTGAAAATTTTGAAAGCTGTAATCTTGTTGCCATCGGTAAAAACGCAGATTTAGCGGTTGTTGTTGGTGGTGACGGTAGTATGCTCGGCGCCGCTCGTGTACTGGCGCGCTTCGACATTCACGTGGTGGGCGTCAATCGCGGAAATTTAGGCTTTTTAACAGATATTCACCCCGATGAAATTACTCAACAACTCGATCTCATTTTTACTGGGGAATGCGTAGTTGAAGAACGGTTTCTGCTTGAAGTGGGTGTTTACAGGCATGAAAAACTCAAAAGTAATAACTCTGCAATGAATGAAGTGGTGCTGCATCACGGAAAAGTTGCCCATATGATGGAGTTCGAAATCTATATAGATGAGCAGTTCGTGTTTAGCCAACGCAGTGACGGGCTTATTGTTGCCACACCAACAGGTTCGACAGCGTATTCACTCTCTGCTGGTGGCCCTATCATCATGCCTAAACTAGACGCCCTTACACTAGTGCCCATGTTCCCTCACACCCTTAGCAGTCGCCCTATCGTTGTTGACGCCGACAGCCAAGTATCGATGAAAGTATCAAAAGTAAATAGTCATTCTCTTCAAGTTAGCTGCGACAGCCATATTGTGCTTCCGGTTCTGCCGGGCGACGAAATTCGAATAAACAAAAGTACCGATAAACTTCATTTAGTCCATCCCAAAGGCTATAGCTATTTCAATGTACTTCGCAAAAAACTAGGTTGGGGCAGCAAGCTTTATTAGATTCCCGCGTAACAACCTCAATCGTGCATTTATTACATGAGCCTGTAGCATTTTCCCAAAGCTACAGGCTTGAAAAATAAAGATTTTTTAATATTACTAAAAATGATTATAGAAATCCGTTACTTATAAACATCCTCGTATACGGCATACCTGTTGCACCTTCTTAGTCAAGCTCTCAGCGAAATGATTTACAAGGCGAAGCTAGACTTCCTTAAGTCTCATAAGTTCTTGTTAACAATTCGCTGATATTTTATTCAGCAATAGGAGATATCATGAGTAATACCAATATCAAATTTACAGCCCCAGGAATGGATAACGATGCCGCTGCCAAAACTATCAAGGTATTGGATCAACGATTAGTCGCGCTATTAGATTTACAGCTTACGCTTAAACACGTTCACTGGAATGTTGTGGGACCGAATTTTATCGGTGTGCACGAAATGTTGGACCCGCAGGTTGATGCGGTTCGTGGTATGACCGACACCATCGCAGAGCGCATTGCCACGTTGGGCGGAGTACCTAAGGGTACACCAAAAGCGATTGTAGAAGGTCGCAGCTGGGAAGACTATCAATTAGGTAAAGGCTTGGTGCTTGACCACCTCAAGGCGTTAGATGCTGTTTATGATGGCGTGAATGGCGATCACAGAAAAGCACTAGAGATTTTGGGTGACATTGACCCTGTTTCAGAAGACATGATTACAGGTCAATTAGCTGATTTAGAACAGTTCCAATGGTTCGTTCGCGCCCATATCGAATCTGGCAGCGGTGAACTGCAACAGTAATCTCTAGCCTTGGGTGCACTGCTAGTTTAAAAGCAGTACATTACAAACTTAGATAGATTTTTATAAAGGGGAGCTTTTGCTCTCCTTTTTACTGTATAAAAAAAGTAACCTCGTATTCTGATATAGCTGTTACTCGTAACCAACCTTAACTAAAATATTTATAAGCCTCATAAATTCAAAAACTTACCCCTCTGCACTCTATTTTTTATCAATTTTTATACGACTTCACTTTACACGGCGAAATACTGTATATATTATCAGTTACTGTATATATCATCATGTTCAACTTTTTCCGAGTGTGGTTATGTTAGCGCATCTTTCTATTTCTAATTTTGCAGTTGTCAAACAGTTGTCAGTTCAGCTTGAAAACGGGCTTACTGCGATTACGGGTGAAACCGGTGCTGGTAAATCTATTGCTATAGATGCTTTAAGCCTTTGTTTGGGAGAACGTGCAGATGCAAATGCCGTTCGCAAAGGCAGTGCTAAAGCTGAAATTATTGCTCACTTTTCACTAAGTAAAAATGAGTTGGCCAAAGCGTTTCTTGACGAGCATGAGCTGACATCTGATGAAGATGAAAACAGTTGCTTCATTCGCCGCGTTATTTCAAAAGAAGGTCGCTCAAAAGCATTCATAAATGGTGTGCCTGCTTCATTGCAGCAGTTAAAGGGGCTGGGGCAGTTTTTACTCGCCATTCACGGGCAAAACACCCACCTTCAACTGCTTAAAGAAGACCACCAACGCGACCTCGTCGATGGGTATGCAAAACACAATTATGTTTTAGAAAAGGTAAAAGACGCTTACTCCCAATGGAGAGACAAGCAGCGCACACTCAAAATACTTCAAGAACAAGCTCAGCAACGAGAAGACCGTCTTCAGCTTCTTACGTATCAAGTACAGGAACTCGACGAGTTCGCTATTGAGGATGGCGAATTTGAAGAGCTGGAAACGGAGCACAAACGTTTAAGTAACGGACAAAGCTTGTTAGAGCAAGCGCAAACAAGTGTGTATAACTTGTATGAAAACGATGAGGGCAACGCGCTTTCTGTCATACAAAGCAGCATAGAGCGATTGGGTGAGTTAGAAGCTCACGACGCTAGTCTTACCCCAATGATTGCACTATTAAACGATGCCGCCATTCAAGTAGAAGAAGCGGCAAGCGAGTTGCGCAGCTATTGTGACCAATTAGAAATCGATCCTTTACGCCTTCAACAGGTTGAAGCTCGTTATGCTAAGGCAATGGATTTGGCGCGTAAACATTCAGTCATGCCCGAGGCCCTTTATCAGCACCATCAAGAATTGGCTGCTGAGTTCGCATCATTGTCGGATCAAGAGACGCTTTTAGGCACATTAGAAAGTGAAGTTGCCGAGGCGAGAACAGCTTATTTAGTTGCAACACAAAGCCTTTCGGAAAGTAGGCAGCGGGCGGCGCAAAAGCTAAGTAAAGATATTGAAACGCAAATTCGTCAGATGAATATGCCTCACGCAAAAGTAGACATTCAAATACAGTATGATGAACTTAAAAAACCTGTAAGTACGGGGCTGGACTCAGTGGAATTTAAGGTCTCGACTAACCCGGGTCAAGACGCAGATAAACTGGACAAAGTCGTGTCAGGCGGTGAACTTTCTCGCATTGGGCTAGCGATTCAAGTGATTGCAAGCGACCATCACGCCACACCAACAATGATTTTTGACGAAGTGGACACAGGCATTAGCGGCCCTACAGCCTCTATTGTTGGCGGCTTGCTTCGTAAGCTAGGCAGCCAATCACAAGTAATGTGTGTAACGCATTTGCCTCAGGTTGCCGCCCAGGCACACAATCAACTTTTTGTAACCAAGATTACCGATGGTGAGAGCACAGAAACCCAAATGCTGCCGCTTACCAAGCAAGATAGAATTGACGAACTTGCGAGACTGCTAGCCGGCGATAAAGTTACAAAATCAGCGTTAGCGAATGCAAAAGAGCTGCTTAAAAGCGCTGCATCGAACTAAAATGCAGTTGATTGGTCATAGTTGTCAATGTAGCATGCCTTCGCGCTTGCAATAAAACAGCCGCGAAATTCGCATTAGCGAGCTTCGATGGCACTAACAAAGGCAATACTGGACAAATTAACGAATGAAGTTGCACCATCTATTAGTAATTCTTGGTATCACATTAACATCAACGGCTTGCTCGAACTGGATCTATCGAATCGACGTTCCTCAAGGAAACTTTCTAGACCAGAGAGACGTTGAAAAGCTACGCGTTGGAATGACAAAAGAGCAAGTTATCTATGTACTAGGAAATCCGGTTGTCCAAGACTCGTTCGACGATGATACTTGGTACTATGTATATGATATGAAGCGCGGTATGAAAAAACGCGGAGAAGATTTTCAAAAGCAAATGGTCATAAACTTTGTCGATGACAAAGTGACAACTGTTGAAGGTGACTTCGAATTATCTGAAGACTTCAACACACCGCTTGATAATTAATATCACTTTAAAAGCAGCCATCTCGCGCTGCTTTTTTATCTTACTTTGAAAATAAAACTGTTTGTGGAGCTCGCTCTGCGTCTTGCTAAGAGGTTTTCTAATGGAGCATAGTTTTTGGCATAGTAAATGGCAAAAGAACGAAATTGGATTTCATGAACCAAAAGGCAATGCACTTCTTGTAAAGTACGCGTCTTTTCTACTCGGTGACGAAACCTCTAAAGCTTCTTTAAAACGTATATTTGTACCACTATGCGGGAAGACAAGAGACATAGGCTGGTTGCTTTCTCAAGGATGTGATGTAGTAGGTGCTGAGCTTAGCGAATTAGCAGTCATTCAGTTGTTTGAAGAGCTAGATGTGAAGCCTACCGTTACCACGACAGCAAACGGTAAAATTTATGCTAAAGATAGTTTGACCATATACGTCGGTGATATCTTTAAGCTAACGCCAACCGACTTAGGTGAGGTAACGGGTGTTTACGATAGAGCAGCATTGGTAGCACTACCTAGCCCGCTTCGCGAGCAATATGCTGCGCATTTAATGGCCATTACTCAATGCGCACCGCAGCTAATCATCTCATTCGAGTATGACCAGAATGAAATGGCCGGCCCTCCCTTTAGTGTAAATGAAGATACAGTTTCGTCCCTTTACTCCGATAACTACACTATCAACCGTCTTGAACGCTCTGTATTAAAAGGGGGTTTAAAGGGTAAGGTTGAAGCTGATAATCTAGTATTCGCTCTTCACGTTAAATGAATCGAGCGTGCAGCAGCGAATATTGTTTTAATCTCCAAATAATCAATGTTTCGACAAGTTTTCAACTAAGCTACATTGTCTATTTGCGAAGAACGCTATACGCCAATCAGCGCTTCTATCCCAAACAGTATTGCACCAATTAGCCCACCGACAATCGTGCCGTTAATTCGCACTTTTTGGAGGTCTCGCCCAATATTCAGCTCCACCTGCTGCGCCATTTCTCGCTCGTCCCAGCTATTTATCGTGTCACGAATATGACGTGTGAGAAACTCAGCCAGCTCTGGCGCCATATATTTAGCCGCTTCACCAATATGCTTGTTAAATGCTTTTGCTAATTCACTGTCTTGCGTCAACGTAGTGCCTAAGTCTGTTAAGAGGCCAGAGACCTTTACCTCTGCTTTACCATTTTTCTCTTCAAGAGACGCTAACAGCCATTGATGGAACTTGGCCCACGACTGCTGAACATAGGCGTTTAGTGCTGGATCATTAATAATCTTTTCGCGGTAGCTGTTTACCTTTTTCTCCATTAATGGGCTGTGCTGTAACTCGTATAAAAATTCGTGCACCTGCTCATCAAAGGCATGGCGAATCGGATGGTGCTCATCTTCGTATATGTCTTCTAAAATACTCGAAACGGCTTTAACAGCAATTAACGCGCCCTGTTCACTCAACCAGCTAGACGGCAACAACTTTTCAATTCGGCTGTATTCGGTTTTTAACCAAACAACTAATGTATCTGCTATATAAATCTGGGTCTCAGGCTCCGCGAGCAGTTTGGCTAGTTTTCCTAGCACCCTATCAAGGACAACTTGATGCTGCCGCTCTCTCGTCACAGCGCCTAATGACGTTACCATAAGCTGCCTGAGGTCAAGTTCATTAATACCTTTCTGAGCGGTTTTAGCGATAAACGCTTTCACCGGTTTATCATCAAGTACACGCATCACGCCAGCCAAAGCATCACACAAAAATCGGCTCAAACGAGCAGAGTTTTTCTTTTGGGACAACCATCTTCCCGCTCCTTTGGCAGGATCACTATCGCGAATAAGCTTTTCTATCGCTTCGGGATGAAAGAACTTTTCTTTTACGAATAATGACAAGTTATTAGCAATAACAGACTTATTGCTAGCGACTATGTTGGTGTGAGGAATGGGATATTTTGCAGGTATTGGTTTAAACAGTGCGGTCACAGCAAACCAATCGGCGAGGCCACCAACGAGCGCTGCCTCACTGGCCATCTTTATAAGCCCCAACCACCAGGCACCTTGCAATTCTGTATAAAACTTAGGAAATAATATTGTTGAAACAAATACACACGCGGCAAAAATTAAACAGTACAAGGCTAGCCGCTTAGCTTTATTCAATTGTGCATATTTGTCCTGCATCTACTGCTCCGTTTAGATTAATCGTTTGTCATCTTGGCCGATTAGATGTATGTCGTTTTTTTAAAACGTTCTTAACCACAGAAGGAAAATATCTAAGGCGCCTTGCTCAGGCGATGTAGCTTTACTATTTTTCTCTGACTATTAATAGCGTTCTTACCACCTCTTATCTGTGAAGATACAGAAGTCGGCAAGTCGTACTCATCATTTAGTATGCAAACAATAGGCCTTATCACCAAACCGGAGAGTCTCGGCATCACGTTAAAACGGATTTTTTGTTACTGAGTCATCAAGTAGCTCTAATTCAGCTATTGCCAAAGTTGTTATTAGGATCGCTTCTCGGGTGAGAAGGTGGGCAGCGTTCAATAAATAAATTGCACACATATTCAGCCTTTACTTACTCTATCACCCCTATTTTATATTGCGAAACCATCATCAGTATCAGTGTATTTCTTGGTGTCATCTCTGGTCACCTGTTATCTCTGGACACCCACTTAAATCCCTCAGCGGATTGACACAAAATCACATTTCTCAAACGCCTCCTCTCACTTTAAAGCGGCGTTTCGAGTGTCTGTCCACGTCTGTACTTTCGTAAATGTTTTACGTGCAAGTTTTGGACACCCACTTAAACCTTATTAAGTTAGCTTCAAACCACTTTTCTCAAGTGTCTGTCCCTTTCTTTAATGCAAAGCTTCAATTAAATGTATGTCCCTTTCTGTGCTCTAGCGAGCTTAGTGTCTGTCCACTTCTGCACTTCTGTACCTTCGTGTATCGATATCTCAGATGGTCAAATGCACTACACGTTAGTTGATGAGGCTATTAAGCTAATAATTACGCCACCGCGTTGAGTTCCGCCTTTCGAACAAAAACGCTATCCTTTTGTTTTAATTATATTTTAAATAATGGCACGTAACGTGAAAAACGTGATGAGTAATGTGATAAATAACGTTGAAGTAAAACTCGACAGTTTACTGATTAACACATCGAAATAAGCGTGCTATCAAAAATATATAAAAACCGTTAAGGATATAAGAATATGAAAAAGTCTATTTTAACCTCAACAGCGCTTCTGCTTTCTGCATCTCTTCTTTCTGGTTGCGTTATACATGTGGGGAATGCTGGTGCATTGGATGGCAGTGACTTAAGCTCTATTCTAGGCAATATAGACATTGCAGAAGGAAAGCATGCCGGCGATATTTCTTCGGTAAACGGTAATGTTGAGATTAGCGACAATGCGGGTGCTGACGAAGTCAACATTGTTAACGGCAACCTTGAAATGGGTAGTCATGTGACTGTCCGAAATATTGATATCGTCAATGGAGACGTGAATGCATCTTCACATTTAACTGTGCTTAAAGACTTAGAGACTGTAAATGGAAACGTAGCGCTGCCTTCTCAAAGTAGCGTGGGCGGCAGCGTTGAAACAGTAAATGGTGATATCACGGCAGCAGATACCAAAATAGAGAAACATATCAAAACACTAAACGGTGATATTACGCTTTCTGGTAATTCTCACGTACATGGCGATATTATTTACAGAGAGAATGAAAGCTCATGGGGAAACAAATCTGATGACAAACCTACGCTGTCTATAAGCGCTTCAGTTACTGTTGAAGGCAATATTATTTTAAAACGCCCTGTCAATTTAGACATTGAAAGCGAAACGTTAAAACAAAAAGTCGTTGTAAGCTATGGTAGTGCGCAGTAACGTATCGACATTATTTTGTAGCGCTGTGTTTAAAACCTTATGACCGAACAAGAAAAAATGCTCGCTGGCGATTTATACTACCCGTCAGACAAAACATTAACGGCATTGCGTAAGCAATGCCGTATTCAATTAGACGAGCTCAATGCGACCTGTCAAAGTGACCATAAAAAGCGTACAGGACTATTAAAAGCCCTTTTCGGTTCGACGGGGAAAAGGCTTTACATTGAGTCTTCGTTCAAATGCGATTACGGTGAAAACATCTATGTAGGCGAAAATTTCTACGCCAATTTTAACTGTGTTATTTTAGATGCGGCCAGAGTAACCATTGGCGATAACTGTATGATCGCTCCTCAAGTTGGGCTCTACACCGCTACTCATCCAATTGACCCAGTTCGACGGGCTACAGGAATTGAGTTTGCAAAACCCATAACCATTGGTGATAACTGCTGGATTGGTGGAATGGCTGTTATAAATCCCGGCGTGAGCCTAGGGGATAACGTGGTTGTTGCCTCGGGCTCTGTAGTAACAAAATCTTTCGGTGATAATGTTGTTATTGGAGGCAACCCAGCCAGAATTCTTAAACACGTAGAAGTAGAGAAGAGCTAAACATGCGGGATTTTATTGCGAGCAGCTCTAAACTTACCTTCATTTCCTCAACTCAATGTTTTGCCGCCTAAAGTTGATAACTGGAGGCGGCGACATGAAAAGCTAATCTACTGCTTCACTATTCAACTTAACAGCTATAAAAACTGTATGAGGTTAATCCCACGTAGGAGCGAAGTCTGGATTAACGATACGTTCACCATTGTCTAAATCGTCGACAAGCGCTAGCTCCTCATCAGTTAAATGCACACCACCATACGCTAAATTTTCCGCCAAGTGCTGTTTACTGGTTGATGAAGGGATAGCGTAAATATGACGTTTTTCCATCCACGCCAATACCACTTGTGCAGGTGTTGCATCGTGATTTTGAGCAATTCGCATCAGCGTTTCATCCTTCATGACTTTCCCCACCGCGAATGGCATATAAGCGGTCGCTCGAATTCCTTTCTCTTTACAGGCTTCCACTACTTTTTTATTTTGCATGAAAGGATGGATCTCAATCTGATTGGTATACACTTCACCCTCGCCTAAAATACTCTCTGCTTTGTCTAGCAGGTCGATGGTAAAGTTCGACACACCTATGTGTCGCGTCAAGCCGTCCGCTTTTGCTTGCGCAAGACTTCCCAAATAACTTTCTAACGTTATGTCATTTCCAGGATAGGGCCAATGGATAAGCAGTAAATCGACGTATTCTAGCTTCAATTTTTCCAAACTTTCATGCACGCTTGGAATAAAATGAGCGTCTCCCAATGACTCATGCCACACTTTCGTTGTAACAAAAAGCGAGCTTCTGTCTAAGCCACTGGTCTTGATCGCGTCCCCCACTTCCGCTTCATTTCCGTAAAACTGGGCGGTGTCTATGTGTCTAAAGCCAACATCCAGCGCCTTACTGACTGACTCTCGGGCTTCCTCACCTTCTAAACGAAATGTTCCCATTCCTAACTGAGGCATGTCTTTCATTACCATCTCCTTTTCCGTGTCTTAGACTTTCGCTACGTCACGTAGCATATTCCTTTTTAGCTACGCTAGGTTTCACTAAGAAGATCGGTATAAACACGGTATAAATTGACGCATTCAAAAAGAAAGGATAAATATTTGTTGAACCCTCAATAAGCGGAAGACATAAAAAAAGCCGCTAGTAATGATTAGCGGCTTTGTTAGTGCTGTGTAAAAGCGAGTAGTTAGCTATTTGCGTTTTGCTGGGCGCCCAGCACGTTTACTTAAGCCTTGTTGCTTACGTACTTTATGCTTTTTAACCGAGCGGCGCATGCGACTTAAACGCGCATGGTCAAGTTTGCCCTGTCTCACGTTGATCATAGTTTGCGTTTCATCTGGCAGCTGAACATGGCTACGTAGCGCGTTTACATCTTCTAACCCAAGCTCAACCCACGCACCTTGAGGCAAACGTTTTTGAAGCTCTATTGGGCCATACTTAACACGTATGAGTCGGCTAACCTGAACACCTTGTGATTCCCACAACCTACGTACTTCACGGTTACGGCCTTCTTTTAACGTTACGTTATACCAGCGGTTCATGCTTTCATCTTCGGCATGTTGTGGGGTTGGAGCGCCAGAGATGGTAAGGAATTTCGCTTCACCATCCTCAAGCTCAACGCCTTTTTGCAAAGTATGCAGCGTTTTACCCGTTACTTCACCAAATACGCGAACGGCATATTCGCGCTCTACTTCGCATTTAGGATGCATCAGGCGGTTTGCTAACTCACCATCATTGGTAAATAACAGTAGGCCGCTTGTGTTCATATCCAAGCGGCCCACCGTGATCCAACGGCCCAATCGAATAGCTGGAAGTCGGTCAAATACTGTGTCGCGCCCTTCTGGATCATGACGGCTGCATAGTTCACCTTCAGGCTTGTTATACATTAGAACACGGCATACCGGTTGTTCAGTTTGACGAGACAATAGATGACCATCTACGCGAATTTGTGCGGTGTGGTCAACTCGATCGCCAAGGGTTGCTTTGGTGCCATCGACCGATACACGGCCTTCTTCAATCCAACGTTCCATTTCTCGTCGCGAGCCTAGCCCTTGGTTAGCCAGTACTTTTTGCAACTTTTCAGTCATGGTTTTTCACTCTTAATTGCTTGTTTACGGTCGCACGGTCTATTCAGACGGTGCCTCATTTAACACCTTAAGCGGCGAGTCTGACGCAATACTTTCGGCCATATTTTCAAAGGCATTAACATTGGGCAAATCGCTCAATGACGCCATTGAAAAGTAGTCTAAAAAGCCTTTCGTGGTAGCATAAAGTGCAGGTCGCCCCGGTACTTCTTTGTGACCAACTACCTTAATCCAGTCTCGTTCTGTGAGTGTCTTTATAATATTACTGCTTACCGCTACACCTCTTACCTGCTCAATCTCTCCGCGGGTAATAGGTTGACGATAGGCAATGAGCGCAAGTGTCTCAAGCATTGCTCTTGAGTACTTAGGCGCATTTTCTTGCCATAATTTACTTAACCACGGGCTTAATGCATCTAACGATTGAAAGCGATAGCCACTCGCTATTTCTACTAGCTGAATGCCCCGAGGTTGATAATCTAACTTTAGTTCGTTAATTACCTTACTCAAGGTTCTATCAGCTACGGTGAACTCGTTAAGCACCGTTTCTTTCAACTGCTGCTTCGTTACGGGCGTGTCGGCCACAAATATTGCGGCCTCGACCAATTGTTTCAGCTGCGCCGTGTTAATTTTCTTCATGCGACCCTAATTTTACATGAATTTTTGCATAAGGACCTGCCTGAATGCATAAAATTAGCTGTTCTTTTACTAATTCTAAAATTGCTAAGAAGCAAACCACTACACCGGCCCTTCCTTCTTCAACAGTGAAAAGGCGTTCAAGCGGCGTATATTCTGACGACGTAAGCAACGATAAGATAAGCGACATGCGCTCTCGCGTGCTCAAGGCTTCCCTTTCAATAGTGTGATGTTCAAACGCTTCCGCCCGTTTCATCGCTTTGCTAAATGCCAGCACTATCTCGGCTAAAGATACGTCAGGCTCAACACGAATTGGCGCAACGTTCTCACTAACTTCCACATGTGCTTTAAACACATCCCTTTCAAGACGAGGCTGAATATCCAAGTCTTCTGCGGCCTGTTTCACCAGTTCATATTCTTTTAGACGTCTGATCAACTCGGCCCTAGGATCGTCTTCTTCCTCACTGTCGTCACTGCGCTTCGGTAATAAAAGACGAGACTTTATTTCAGCCAGAATTGCAGCCATCAGCAGATACTCTGCTGCCAACTCTAGCTTTAGCGCCATCATGGCGTCTACATATTCCATATATTGCTTAGTAACAGCAGCAATTGGCAGAGTTGTGATATCGAACTTTTGCTTACGGATCAGATATAACAGTAAGTCGAGAGGCCCTTCGAAAGTTTCAAGGATAACTTCAAGGGCATCAGGAGGAATGAACAGATCTTCCGGTTTCTCAATAAGCGCCTCGCCATTAATAAACGCAAGGGGAAGCGGCTGCTGAACAGGTGTCGAAAGCCCCTTTTCATGAGGCGTTTCTTTGTTGTTATTTGTTTTAGTTAATTCAGACACAGTCCCACAACCGTTTTACCTGCCGCAGCGAATATTATTGGTTCTAACGTTCATTCATTAACGTCACATGCCACCTGGCAACTTTCTTTGATTGGCAGAGCAACCGCCAATTATTCGAACGGAGACGGATCGCCAGTACCATGACGTAAAATAACGGGCGTATCTTCCGATAAATCAATCACAGTTGTGGGATGTTCGCCAATATAACCGCCGTGAATGATAAGCCCAACTTGCTTTTCTAAATTATCTCGAATCACGTCAGGGTCTGATTCAGCCATGGTGTTGCCTGGCAAAATCAAAGACGTAGACATCAACGGCTCGCCAAGTTCTTCCAGTAATGCTAGCGCAATGGCGTTATCCGGCACGCGGATCCCAATGGTTTTGCGTTTGGGATTCTGTAAGCGCTTCGGTACTTCTCGCGTTGCTTTTAGCACAAACGTATAGTGACCTGGCGTATTGTTCTTTATCTGCCTAAAGGCAGTGTTATCAACCTTGGCATAAATTGATAGCTCTGACATATCACGACACATCAAAGTAAAATTGTGGTCTTTATCTATTTGACGAATGCGGCAAAGTTGCTCTAACGCCTTCTTGTCTTCCATTTGACAGCCTATGGCATAGCCTGAGTCTGTAGGGTAGACCACAACCGCACCCTCGCGAATTAGCTCGCATGCTTGGCTTATCAAGCGTTTTTGCGGGTTATCTGGGTGTACATAAAAAAATTGACTCATGATTACTTCCTTTTATAAAAAACGCTATTCAACTTGTTCTGGTTGCTAGCACTTTTTATGGTTATTTATGTGGGCATTGATTGGCTGAGGACCGACTCGTTATCGCTTTGCTTCTATCAACGCCTTATTGCCACTGAATTTCAACTATAGATTTGCTTACGGTGCACTTTCAAGCTCTTTAATCTGCAGCCAATCGTGCCAGATAGGGATTAGTTGGCTACTAATTCCAAGGTTTTTACCTAACTCAGTCCAGCGAGAGGGGAAGTGAAAGTCGGAGCCCGCTGAAGCTAGCAAATTGTGAGTTTGTGCAATTTCATTGATCAGTTCTTGCTTAGTTTTGTTTATACCGGGGAACGCCGTCTCAATAGCATCTCCACCAGATTGTGCGAACAAATCTACTAATCGCCTTAGCCATTTAGCCGTCATATCGTAATGCGCGGGGTGCGCGAGCACGGCTTGGCCACCTGCATCGTGGATCCATTCAATTGCACTTTCTATACTTGGCCATTCGGCTTTAACCGCTGCCCTTTTACCTTTGCCTAAATACTTTTTAAAGGCAGCCTGCATAGTCGGCACGCCATAATTGTTCACTAAGACTCGAGCAAAATGAGCGCGAGTAACCTGCCCTACACCGGCTAGTGCTTTAGCTCGCGTTAAAACGCCTTCAAACCCACACTTCTCGAGTTTATCAGCTATTTTTTCAGCGCGTGCCTCGCGGACTTGAGCTTGACCATTGAGATGAGATAAGAACGTTGGGCATTGTCTGTCTACGTTCAAGCCTACAATGTGGATATCAAAACCGTGCCAAGTGGTGGAAATTTCAACACCATCAATGATGGTCAAAGACCGCTTTTGTTTCGCTTGAGTGGCATGAGCCTCGTCTAAGCCCGCTACGGTGTCGTGGTCGGTAAGCGCAAGTACATCCACCTGCATGGTGTGAGCTCGAAGGATTAATTCTTCTGGCGTGAGATGGCCGTCTGAGTATTTTGTATGGCTATGTAAATCTATTTTCAAAGTAATATGCAAATTTTAGGTTGACACGAAAGGCAATTTGTTTTCTTCTATACGCACAAAGTATACGTACTAACAGCTTCAAATCCTATTGAAGTTTGAAAAAACAACGAGTAATTCATGCATTCTTACAACATTTCTACAGCAATGACAGTTGCAGCTTGGTGGTGGCACTCCCTAACTTAACGGGCGGTGTGCACTGTAGTGCGTGAATGAAAACACATAAAGGCCCGTTTATACGGGCCTTTTTTTTATCTTTTTGCAATTGGAGAGTAGCAAAAATGAGTTTAGCGGAACTGGGGACTTCCCCAGGTAAAGTAGAGACAATAGAGCAGGTAGGTCACTATGTTGATGATCCACTCGCCGCGTTTGCCCACCTTTGTGGGAATACAAGTAACGCACTACTTTTAGAATCAGCAGAAATCGATTCAAAAGATGACCTGCAAAGTTTATTGATGGTTGATGCCGCCCTTCGCATGGAATGCAGAGGCAACCGAGTTGAGGTTAAGGCACTAACAGGAAACGGCGCTTCAGTTTTACCTTTGTTTGCTACGCACGCTCCCGAAGGCCTGAATATCATTGATAGGACAGACACTTCTATCGTTCTTCTTTGCGATGACGCAAACAACGAATTAGACGAAGATAGCCGGTTGAAAGCCGCGAGCGTTATGGACGCGCTGCGTATTGTTCTCAATAAAGTAACCCCCATCCGCCAACACCCTCATGCTATTTTTCTGGGCGGTGTATTCGCTTACGACATGCTTGCGGGCTTCGAAAAACTGCCGGATGTTGCTGAAGGTGAAAATGACTGCCCTGATTTTGTGTTCTATTTGGCGGAGACATTAATTACCGTTGATCATAAAACCCGCGAAACCCACCTTATCGGCAGCGTATTTAGCGGTGAGGATGTAGCTCAGCAATATTTTGCAATTGCGCAGCGGTTAGAGGCCATTCATCAACTGCTTCATGAGATGCCTGCTGAGCCACTATTAACAAGTAGACAGAATGAATCGCAAAATGGACAGACACTCGAATTAATAGAAGCAACACAAAATGGACAGACACTTTCTTCTTTTGAGGCAAGCGTAGACATTAGCGACGAGCAGTTTTGTGACCACGTGCTTGATTTAAAGCAGCACATTCTTGCTGGCGATATTTTTCAGGTTGTGCCTTCGCGCACATTTTCTCTCCCCTGTCCTTCGCCACTGCTCGCTTACGCCAAACTTAAAGAATCGAATCCAAGCCCTTACATGTTTTTCATGCAAGATGCCGCTTTTAGTATTTTTGGGGCCTCACCCGAGTCGGCGCTTAAATACGAAAGAGAAAGCAATCAAGTAGAAATTTACCCTATTGCAGGAACTCGCCCTCGAGGCAAGCGTCCAGACGGCAGCATTGATAGAGATTTGGACAGTCGCATAGAGTTAAACCTTCGCGAAGATACGAAAGAAAAATCTGAGCACATCATGCTGGTTGACCTGGCGAGAAATGACGTGGCTAAAGTTAGCCGTCCGGGTACTCGATTCGTTAAAGATTTGCTTAAAGTAGATCGCTACTCACACGTAATGCACTTAGTGTCTCGCGTGGTAGGTCAATTGCGCGACGACCTAGACCCATTGCACGCGTATCAAGCCTGCATGAATATGGGTACTCTGGTAGGTGCACCAAAGGTCAGCGCAGCCACCTTGATCCGTGAAGTAGAGAAAAAGCGTCGTGGTAGTTACGGTGGTGCAGTGGGGTACTTAAATAGCCAAGGCGACATGGACACTTGTATCGTTATACGCTCTGCCTTCGTTAAAAACGGCACAGCTTACATTCAAGCAGGCGCAGGTGTGGTATACGATTCCATTCCCCAAGCTGAAGCTGACGAAACGCGAGCCAAAGCACAGGCCGTTATAGGTGCTGTTAAGGCGGCACTTCAAGAGGAAATAGAACACATAAGTGCCGCGTCAAATAAAGGAGGCAGCGCATGAACCACCAAGTTACCACTTTATTTTTGCTCGATAATGTAGACTCGTTTACCTATAACCTTGTCGATGAACTGCGTACATTAGACTTAGACATAAAAGTTTATCGAAATACTGTGTCAGCTGAGCTTCTTTTTAATAAAATGCAGGAACAAGCGACGAAAGGCCCTGTTTTATTGATGCTTTCCCCAGGCCCTGGCGCTCCCAGTGATGCTGGCTGTATGCCTGCTTTGCTTAAAATGGTCAGCGGCGTATTTCCTGTCATTGGTATTTGCCTTGGCCATCAGGCAATTGTGGAGTACTACGGCGGTACAGTGGGGCGAGCTAGCCAAGTAATGCACGGAAAGTCGTCGGCCATTACGCATTCGGAAGAAGCCATGTTTAAAGATCTTCAGCAGCCGCTGCACGTTGCACGCTACCATTCATTAGTAGCCCACGAATTGCCTGAGAAGCTTACCGTCTGTGCATCAACAATAAACGATGATGGAAGTGAGGCAGTGATGGCAGTTTACAATGATGAAGACCGCATGCTTGGTTTCCAATTTCATCCAGAATCGATTTTAACAGCACACGGCAGTTTGTTGTTGAAACAAAGTATTGATTATTTAACGCTACAGGGAGCGAACCATGCTTAACGCAGGCCCTCTACTTGAACAAATTATGCTGCGAGAATCGCTGTCGCAAACCGAAGCGTACAGCTTATTCAACAGCATCATGCACGGTGAGCAAAGTGAAGTAATGATTGCAGCCGTGCTTACCGCGCTGAAAATGAAAAAAGAGTCGCCAGGCGAAATAGCCGGCGCAGCGAGCGCTATGGTGGCCAATGCCCTGCCTTTCCCTACGCCGTCTTACGAGTTTGCGGATATTGTAGGCACTGGTGGTGACGGGCATAACACTATCAACATTTCCAGTGCTGCGGGCGTAGTCGCAGCATCATGCGGCGTAAAAGTGGCAAAACACGGGAATAGAAGTGTCTCAAGCAAGTCTGGTTCAGCCGATTTGTTTCGTCAATTTGGTTTAAATCTAGAAATAAGCCCTGAGACCTCTCGTAAATGTTTAGATGAAGCAAATTTCACATTTCTTTTTGCACCGGTATATCACGCAGGCATGCGCCACGCAGCCCCCGTGCGAGCTGCGATGAAGACCAGAACGCTATTCAATATATTAGGCCCATTGGCAAACCCTGCGGGTCCAACTCACGGCGTTTTCGGCGTATACTCTCCCCAACTGCTAGAACCCTATGCAAAAACACTGATGCTGCTTGGGCAACATCGCGCCATGATTGTTCACGGAGACGGACTGGATGAGTTGGCTCTTCATGGCGAATCAATCATTTACGATCTGGAACATGGCGACATTCGTAAGCTGTCGGTAACTGCACAAGATTTTGGTTTGCCCCACTATCCGCTATCGGCAATTGAAGGTGGCGAGCCAGAAGAAAATAAACAGTTTGTTGAAGCAGCCCTTAACGGTGAAGGCAAAGAGGCGCACCGCGCGGCTATTGCAATGAACTGTGGTGCACTGTTGAAAGTGACGGGCAAAGCTACCACGTTCAAAGAAGGCGCCGAAATGGCAATGAACGCCATGGCAGAAGGGTTACCTATGCAGTTGTTATCAAAGGTTGCCAAAATTACTCAGGAGGTAAGCACGAATGGCTAATGTGCTTGAGAAAATTGTTGCAGACAAGCGAGAAGAAGTCGCCGCGCGCAAAGAGGCGCTGCCGCTAGATAGTTTTAAAGCTAATTTGACTGCTTCCGAAAAAAGCTTATTTGCTGCGCTAAACGAGCCAAATGCAGGCTTTATTTTTGAATGTAAAAAGGCATCTCCTTCAAAGGGGCTTATTCGAGAAAATTTCGATTTAGACGAGATTTTATCGGCCTATACTCCTCACGCTGCTGGGATATCAGTGCTTACTGACGAGAAGTACTTTCAAGGGAAGTTTGAATACCTAGCTTACGTGACAGAGCGCGTTTCTCAGCCGGTTCTTAACAAAGATTTTTTTGTCGACAGCTATCAAGTGTATCTAGCCCGCCACTATAACGCTGACGCTGTGCTGCTCATGCTTAGCGTTTTGAGCGACGATGAGTATCGCGAGCTGGCTAGCGTAGCAAATTCGCTATCATTAGACATTCTTACTGAAGTGAGCAACGAAGAAGAGATGGAGCGAGCCATTGCGCTTGAAGCTAATATTATTGGTATCAATAACCGCAATCTTCGTGATCTCTCTACTGATCTAGCTACTACTGAGCGCCTTGTGCCGATGTTAAAGGAATCCACGCACGACTACGTGGTTATTTCAGAGTCAGGTATATACACCCATCAAGACGTATTGCGCTTGGCACCTGTATCACAGGGCTTTTTGGTTGGCAGCGCTCTGATGGCAGAGACTGACCTTCGACGCGCTGTAAAAACATTGGTTAATGGAGCAGTGAAAGTCTGCGGATTAACCAGCAAAGAACAAGCGCAGATGGCGTTCGATAGAGGCGCTAGTTTTGGCGGGCTTATATTTGCAGAGAAATCTCCCCGTTGTGTATCAAAGGAACAGGCGATATCTATCACG
>Ga0115005_10000697_pt1 | contig 26063 bp, 19 predicted proteins | sample ArcOceMetagenome_FD_87163 | JGI IMG/M metagenome (GOLD analysis project Ga0115005, IMG submission 87163) | Marine eukaryotic phytoplankton communities from Arctic Ocean - Arctic Ocean - Greenland ARC118M Metagenome | ecosystem: Environmental > Aquatic > Marine > Oceanic | place: Arctic Ocean...
ATGTCCGATTTTAGACGGTCAATTTCAATGTCCTTCTTTTCTAGTTCCGTGCATAATTCTCTTAATTCTAAGGACAACTTATTTTCTGATTTTTTAATTCTCTGGATATCTTCGATCTCGTTTTGGTTCTTCTGCAGTTGAAGGGTCCACTTTTCCTGAATAGAGTTGAGGCGCAGGTTGAAACTTTCCTTGGACACAAGTTTCTTACTATTAAAAAGCGTTGGAGTGCTCGTAGGAGATAGAGTGATTTCCTTCGACGGCACTTCAATCTGCAACTTTGTTTCTTTTGAGGGCTTCTTGACATCATTGCCATCACTGTTTTCGCTGCTACTTTGCGATGAAGTGGAACAATCAGAAAGTATATTTTCTATATCATTGCCTAAGATATCAAGGACGTCCTCATTCGTCACGGATGTCGATCTTGCACCAGTTTCAACAGCGTGGGATGATTTGAAATAAGTCTCTTTGCTCTCGAACATGTCATTTATTTTTTCTTCAGCAGCATCAACTTTCCCGCTAGCTATCTCAGGCATTATGTCTTTCTGCTCATCGCATTCTTTCAGTGAGCGAGAACTCTTAACCTCGGCGAAGGAGGATGGGGCTCTCCTGAACGATTGTTCACGTTTGAGTTGCACAAATGCTATTGGTGTGCTCTTTTGGTGTGCCTTTGAATGTTTGAATTCGCGATATTCATCAGCCCACATGGAATTCCCCGTATTACGATTGTAAAAGTATGGAAATCCGGTTTGGTCATCAATCAGTTGTGCCCAATCTGATTCATACCCTGCACCATCAAACTTGGCACTTTTGCTTTCGCTCTCTACCCACGACTGTGAGGATTTCGTTAGCAAGTCGATGCAGTCTTGCTTCTTTGACTGTGTTGCATATCCTATTGGATTACAATGGTTTTTATCGGGAGTCAGAGGGGATGCTCCACCCTCCAATAAAATCCTACACAAGTCAGTGTCTCCAATCGAAGCAGCATAATGCAAAGCGGTGCAACCAAACCTGATCTCCTGGACCTCAGCGTTGGCACCATTCAGTACCAAAACCTTGGCAGTTTCAGGTGAATAGGTATCTGTATATGATGTGAAATGCAGACAAGTTTCACCAAAAGTGTTTTGTGCATTAGGATCACTTCCTTTTGAAATTAACAGAGGAATCAACTCACAAGCACCAGAAAAATGGGAACATATCAACAGGAGTGAATTCCCGTCCTTATCTCTATTCTCAAGGTTATCGAGAGGAAGCCGTTCTATTGTATCCTTGACAATTTCGTCGATATTTACATCCCCTTGGTTAAAGTACGGTATGATCTCCTGCAAAATCTCGACCATTTGTTCGCTCTCGGGTGCAATGCGAGAATTCATCATGTCGTGATCATTGTTGACTAGTTCTATTCTTGTACTCGTTGTGGTATTGTTACTTGGACGAGCCATCATCCTGCCGCGATTGCCACCATGTCTACTTGAGCTCATATTTGCCTCTGCTGTATGCCTCCCTAGAGTATTTTCAGAAGACTGCTTTCGGTAATAATCATACAAAAGAGAGACTAGATCTAGCTTTTCAAAGACGTCACTAGTATTGATATGGAAGCTTTTGCATTTCTTACGTAATTCTCTCGCTGGTAAATCAAATAGCTCCTCCCTTGTCAATATCTCATCGGAGTATGTGACATCATTAGAATCGTTGTCAAATTGATTTTCTGGTCTCGATGATTTTCGACGATTCTTAGTTCGTCGTCTTGTGGTCTTGGTTCTTCGTCGATCTCTACGAAAGGAAGAATCATCACTCTCCTCCTCGCTGCTAGAGAATTGGTCGCGGAAGTTGCTATTATTCTTCCTACCGCCGCTTTTTTTAGAGAAGAAATCGACGAGGCCCATGATTAGGATTTAACCTGGCAATGAATCGAATGGGTTCGATAAAACGAGAGTAGCAAAGTGTTTTTTTCAAAAAGAACACATTTTTGAAACGACAATTCCCAAATGTTTAGGGTTTATTTTCGAATTTCAAAGAACACGAATGAAGCAACGGCAAATTTGAACATACATCAACCAAGAGCATCTCTACTCTATCCTCTATCCCAAAAGCGAGCAAGCAACACCATTCACAGAACCATTACAACGCGACTTCACATTTCAACAACAGTAAACAATGACAGATACAGGATATGACCCAAGACGCTCCCGCGTATCAGATGACAAGATGAATGAGTTCTTGAGAGGACAGCTCTCGGGAGATCTCACGGAGGTTCCAGGTATTGGTCCCGCCGCGGTCAAGAAGTTGTCCCAGGGTGATTTGGATGGTGACCGCATCACCAATACTTTTCAATTGGTTGGAAAGGTAAGTTTCATTGGACTGTCGTTGTACATCGTGCTCTCTTATGACCTTGAAACTCACTCGCTTTCCCCTCTCTCCTCCAATCCATCATTAATCAACGGCAATCTTAGTTCCTGATGTTGAAGGGACCCGATGAGAAAGATGAAAAGGTTACGACGAGGGAGCATATGGAAAAAGTTTGGTATTGGCTTCAAGAGAAGGGCATTTCAAGTCATAGATCTGGTATCGTAAGGTGCATTGCTGAAAAGATGAATGCTATGATGCCAGGAATATACGATGCTTCTGAGTATAATGATGATGATGACGATAGCGATGACGATGACGAGTAAATTCTTTTTCGACTTGTGTGAATAATTGAGCTTCTCGATGCTCGCATTGTCCCTTGTGTCGCATCGTGACTGTCTTCAACATGCTAGTCATCAACTATTAGGGTCCTTTCATTTTGTATATTCTATGATGAACGCATCCGTTGATATTCATCTGGAAACTGAAAATAGTGCTGGGGGGATTTATTTTTAGGGTACCAGCAGGTATCGGTAAATGTAGTGAGTGCACCAGTGACAGGTACAAATGATCTAATATAATATACATATTTTGAAACAAAGGCGATTGCTAACGAATAATGTATATATTTTACTGCAAATGGTGTTAACATTCACTCACTGTCTACTTGATTTTATTAATATCATCAAAGTAGGGTTCTTTCAAGATTTCACTCATTGATTTGGGTCTCTCATCGGGAATGGGTTGGAGACACTTCGCCAACAAATCTGCCACCTTTCCTCCTGCCACTCGCAAAGCCGCACGATGAATTTTCTTCAAGCGTTCATAGTCATACTGATACAATTTTTTCAAGTGAGCATCTGAAGCTTTTTCGAAGTTTGGCAAAAGTACCATACTTTGACCCAGAACCAGCTGTCCCACAACCAAACCAAATGAATATATGTCCCATGATGGATCTGCAACACAACTCTCTGGAGTAAAGTTGATGTCTGGCCCAGCCTCGTCGAACGACACTGAATAGTTCACAGGCTTGGTATTCTGGAAGTCTTCATCAAATGAAATAGATTTCATCCTATCTACTGATTCTGAAAAGCCAATACGTGAACAAGATACACTCTCGGGAGGGACGCAGGAACGTAGCTCCCCGCGCATATTTTGTCCAATCTTGGTCGCATGGCGCATATCCAATAATTTCCAATTATTACTGCCAACAAACTTTCCGATTGAGTTTGTTTCGACGTAGCCATGCACGTAACCGACACTGTGGAAATATTGTAAGACTTGGGCCAGCCTCTTCAAAAGATTCCAGGTCTTTCGTCCCCACTGTGAATTTTTCCTCTTGCGGAATCGTGATGTCTCGAATACCTGAATTGCAATTTGCAATTGGAATGTTATTGGAGCAAAGTAGACAATTTGAGTGGTTAGCGACAATGCCTGCGAAATTGATGCAGGGAAAATATGACGTAAAATGGATAATACTTACGTCTTGAAGTGTCAAGAGAGGTCTCTCAAACGATAGACAAAGCATTGGTCCTGTGCAACCAATACGTTTGCCATCGAAGGTATGTACGTTATAAAGCCTCTGGCAGTCTATATGAGAAAAATTGAACTTCTTTCTCGCATCCATTTCCTCCAAAAGCTCCTGGTACTGATCTGAGTCTTTGGCACAGCAGTGCAAGAGTACCTCCCTCTGAGGTTTGGAATAATAAACTACTTCTGTTCCATTCCCAACTGTATTGACAGTTGTATAACCATCGTTCATGAGTTGAGGGAGGCTTCCTTCGGTAGCAGCTAGTTCCTCCCATGCAATCCCATCACCCCAATCCAACGCACATACTTTTAGCAGTCCATTCCTCACAATGGCTCTGAACGTTGCAATCACTTCATATCTCTCTCCAAACACAAGATTATTCTTGAATACTGTTTTGACATCACCAAAGGTACTCTCAAATAGGCAACCGAAGCCCTGGGAGTCAGATTCTTGAGCCAACGCGACAACTTCATGGAGATTAGCCGAATTTGTCAAAATATCATTCAAAACGCTTCCGTACTTTGGATACTTGGTGGCGATATTCCACCACGAGTAAGAATGTGTACGTAGAATGACATCATTGACTCCCATCTGGCTCTGCCCGCCAAAGTGGATTGGCATGTCGCATAGTAATAGCTGTTTCACGACTTTATCCGGATAATTTCGAGCCGCCGCAAATACTGCTGGCTGCTTTCCGTCGTACATTTGCAGTTTAGCTGCTTTTGGACAGCTTTGGGCAATGAAACAAATCACATCGGGGTCTTTATCCTTCATTAAAAGTGCAATTCGTAGTGGGGATTTGTCTTCACGGTCGGGTTGGAAAGGGAATTCACCAAAAACCGTTTTGAATGCCTGCAATACTCCGAGTGGTGCTTTGCTTTTAATTGCGACATGGATCGGAGAGTTTCCACCAACGTCTACGGAAGCAATGGGGTAATCCATTTCCTCGTGTTTTTCGAGTAGCATTTGAACAATACGTGGACTGGCAGTTTCTCCACAGGATGCCAAGTGAAGCGGAGTCCCTCCGATTTCGTTCCCCGCAATTAAAGCTGCTGGATATGCACGAAGTATTTCACGAGCAATGTAATCATTACTGCCATTGGAAATGTAGAGTTAGAGGATACGAATTTGTATGAAGAGAATGTTTTGAGTACACGTAATACACTATCAGAAAACTCACCCTGCCCCACACCAAACAGCAACATGTAGAGGCAAATCACCATCCACGTTTCTTGCAGACGCACCAAAGGGCCATTTTTTGAGAAGATATTTTACCATTTCTCCATTCCGACCAACAGATGCAGCATAATGAAGTGGAACACACCCATGTTCGTCCACTTTTCTGTGTGCCTGAGGGTCTGCTTCCATCATGAGATCAAACACTCCTTCAGGTACACTTTTCTGACTGGCAACAATGTGGAATAGGTTCTTCTTATCATAATCCAATGGCTGGATCCCAACTATGTTTCTGGAGTACATAATATTATTTACCACGACAATCCATTCTCCGTCTTTGGCTGCCTTTACAGATGTTTCATATAGCTTCTTAACTTCTTTTTCTGAAAGTCTAACCTCCACAGACTGGGTTTGCGCACTGACGATCGATGTCTTCAATTCCAAAGAAGGAAAGGAACGATTATTATTCTCTCGTGAACTTTCCTTGGAAGACCCGAAACCAAGTGCTGTAACAAAGGAATTGATGTATCCTGGTCCAGACTCATTTTCATCGTCCCTTGAACTTTTGCTATGAAGATCACTGGCGTTTGTAGCACCACCTTCCACTACCTCTGGGCTGGACTGGATAGAGAAAACACTATTATTTTTTGCCCTCCAACTGTTTGAATAGAGAGCGTCACCCTCTTTCAAAACCGCTCGACGGTCCAACTTGCCATCATTATTTGTGGTAATCACTTTTGTGACTTGGGAATTCATGTCCAACTTTGTAGTGTTCCTTAGCTTTTCTTTCTTCGTCATCGGCAAAGAACGGATGCGATCAAATCCTACTGACTTCCCTACACTTTCAGCATTCTTGATGACTTTGCGAATATTGAGCCGAAAGGAATTCTGCTTGTTTTTCGTCAATGCATTATCTTTGTCATCTTCATCAAATGAACCGAAAGAGAAGGACTCCTCTAGTTCGAGGCCAGGAGGTTCCCTCCTAGGCGCCACGGATACCTTTACCTGCCTGCTTGGCATCTTGGATGCTTGGCCTATTGATTGTTGTTTGACTTTCAATTACAGCAGAGTCAACGGAGGTTGTCGAAGTGTTGGTTGAATTGTGTCTGTAAGAAAGGGAAAAGAGGCGGTTGAAACTCACGGTTTTGTGAGCTTTTTAGAAGAACTTTGTAAAAAGGGCTATTCTGAGCTTCCGTTGAACAAATCCCACTCACACATTACAATACATACCTATCTATCCATTTCATGTTGGTGTTCTGTTTTCTCAGAAGCCATCCGATCCAGCAAACATAGAAAATATCATGCCAACTTATTTACTTACTGCATGCCAACTGCCAACAAAACAACATCAACCAATTACAGCATCACCAACATCACCATATTTATTTTCTAGTGTAGCAATTTTGATTGAATGATCGCTACAAAAATCTAAACGAATGAGAGTAAAGGTTTCCAAGATATGTTGGGCTTTCGTGATCCAGTATGCCTGTGTCACTCAATCTATAGCCAATGCCTTTATCACAACGAATAAGATACCACAGACTTCTTTATCTACTGGGTACCAGGCTTCAATATCATCCTTGAGAACAATAGGGAACAGAAGAAGACCATCATTTGGTGTGGTTGCAAATGATATCAGGCTCTCTAATCAATCCAGCAATGATAATGGCGAAAAGGGAATCAAGAACAATACACAAAGAAGATTCCAAAATCAGCAGCAGTATAGGCAACAGCGGGGTAAAAATCAACAAACGCGGAACAAACTCGAGTCTTCACTGTCCAATTTATTTGATATCAGCCAAGGAAAGAAGAAGAAACAACGGGTACGAGAACAATCTGATATGCTTCAACAAATAGGAGTTACTGCGGACCGTTCATTTTCAAATGCACCAAAACTAGATGAAAATGTATACGTGAATAGTGACAAATATGTGGACGAAGATGGATCTATAATTGGACAAGAAAAGTCAAAAATAGATGATGATATGCAGGATCTACGCTCGGTGTTAATGAGTGATAGCCCCTCAATTCCAATTGGAACAAATAACAATGCTCAAAACCTACCAAACTCAAAGAGTCGAGGAAAGAATGCGAAAATAGGCAATGGGAACATCATCGACGACCAATCACTACTTGAATCACTCACCGAAGCACAAAACAATGCTCAAAACGCGCTTAATGGTGATGAACTCCACCAAAGAGTTTTCGCCGATGAAACAGGCTTTCTAGAACAGTCTGAAGCCTTTCGGGACACGCTTTCGTCAGACGATAATGAAAAGAAAGAAACGGAAAATGAAGCAGTGGCTTGGAGAAGGGGGGCTGATTACAGGCGAAGACAGGAGGAGGCTATGGCTTTGATTGAGAAGGAGATGGAGGAGCTTGAGAACTCTGCTTTGTCAGTTGAGGATGCGAGAGAACTTGCTGCAAAAGAGAATGATGGCAACGAGGATGCGAATGGGTTCTTCTTTGCACATGCTGATAGTAATGGCAATGGCAACGCCAACGCCAACATCAACGGGGATATCAACACAGGAAATTCTCAACCGACAACAATCCTTTGCTCAAAATGTAGCAGTCTCATGAGACATGACGAAATAGTAGTTGAACGAAAAAGAGGTAGACCCAACTCTAATCAAATGATATGCCGATTTTGTCAAGTAGACTCCATGCGTCAAAGACATGCTTCCCCCTACCTGATGGGAAGACTAGGAAAGAACGGAAAACCACCTCCCCGTACGGGAATGGATGAAATTGCACCGACAAAGAACAAGGTTATTCGCAAAAATGTTGACAAGATACGGAATATGGGACCAAGAACAGAAGACTTAACAACTGACGAAATTCGTGGAAATGGCGATGATATCAGCATAGATGGTGGTGGTAGTCAGAGAACAGAGGCACAATCCATCGCCTGGCGAGAACACTTCATGTCTGCAATGACAAATCGAAGGCCAGCGACTACCAAAACAGGAAGTGAAGCCGGAGCGAATATTGTGGAATTACGCAATGACAAACGGGTATCAAATCAAACTACAAGTGACGTCTCCACTAAAAATCAAAAAAACTTGATGTCGCGCCCGCCATTACCTCAGGAGAATCAGGGGGGAAGGGATCAGATCACTTCCAAAAACATGCCTGTCAAACAAAACACGAACAGCACGAGCCATAGATATTCCAGCCGATTACAATATTTGGAGAAGATTAAAACACAGAATCCACACAATGACAGAGTTTCGGATGCTCTACACAAAGCAGCTCTGCATCGCCAACAAGGCATCGAGCAAACAGGCATTGCACATCAAACTAAAGACCCAAATATCAACAAACCTGTTGAAAGTAAGAATCAACTCAGTCCATCAAGTAGTGGTGTCAATTCATCTGAATTGAATAAAGCCAACGACGAAATTCAAAAGTTACAGGCCAGGATAATGAAGTTAGAAGGGACAGCGGACGAGTATTTACAGCAATTACAAAAATCTTCGAAACAGGTGCAAGCATTACAAAGTATGATGAATGGTATGAACTACACCAAGCCAGTGAAACGGAAACAACCTCCAAGGTCTAAACCTGGAAGTAAGAACGTCGTTGGCGATGGACTGGACAATGAACATTATCTTGATGACCCATAACCACTCTGAACTTTGTCGTACCGGTACTGTAAATTTACAGGCTTTCTAAAACAACTCATGATCATATGATGAAATGAATTTATAACAAATGAGATTATCTATAAAAAGGACATATGGTATTTAGTTCTTGTCAACAACCCAGTCATTGAAACGATCAACCTCGTTGGCAGATCCAATAGCAAGAGCAGTACGCTGGTCAACAGCGTCAATTTGAACATCCAAGATAGATCCTCCGGTAACTCCATCAGAAGATTTTCCTCCAGCCTTCTCAACAAGAAGAGCAAAAGGAGCAGCCTCGAAAGCAAGACGGAGCTTAGCAGGGGAAGATTTGGAGGTAGGGTTGGTGAAGATACCCTGGGTCTTGGTAAATTGCTGGTAAATATCGGGGACAAGTCCTCCAGAGTAACGAAGAGTGTAACGCTCTTCCATGTAGTGGTCAACAAGCTTCTTGTATCCAGGTACTTCCTGAGCAGCACGGAGGTTAGCGGGGGAGAAGATCTTGCAGTCAGCATCGATCTTGACATCACTGCGGGAGCAGATCCAGGGTTCCCAGGATCCATCAGGAAGCTGACATCCCTCAGGAGTACATCCGTAAGAGAACTCGTAGGTTCCATCATCAAGAGCTACAAGGACAGTGGTACGGGGTCCGTAAATAGCAACAAGGGAAGTAACCTGGTCACGTCCAGTAGCTCCGATAAGTCCGGTGGACTTGGGCCAGATTCCGACGATGGTTCCAACAGCCCAGTTGTTATCAACGATGGAAGATCCATCAAGAGGGTCCCAGCATACGGTGAACTCTCCGTCTCCTTGCTCATCGGTGTTGCGCACCTCGGGGTCCTCCTCGGAAGCTCCCTCGCGGATAACAGGGGAGTTCTTGCACGCGTCCCACATGATCTGGTCAGCGATAACATCTACAGAAAGCTGAGCATCTCCGAAAGTATTCTCGCTTCCCTCAACGGTAACAAGAGCGGTTCTCAAAGCTTCAGTGATATCAGCACAAGACTCAAGCATGTCCCTGATCACAGCCTTGACATTATCGTCCGCACACTTGGCGTTAAGAACCTCATCAAGAGAAGCGTAACTGTCCTGCTTCTCAGTGGTGGTGTAGAAAGAAGTGGAGGAAGCTCCGTACTCTCCGAACAATTGAGTGGAGGTGGCAGCCGAGCGAACGGCAGAAGGAGAGAAGGCAGCAGCGCCGGTGAGGGTGAGGAGGGCAAGAATGAACTTCATTGTGAAAGATATGAGAGAAAGAAGGTGGACAGAGATGGGTTGAAAGTTGAAGCTTCTGGTCAAATCAACAATGCTTTCTCGTGTTCTCGTGTTCGTTTTTGCAAAACACGTACGACACTTGATATATGATCCCCACATAGTTTTGCGGGAAGGAGACGTCAGTGAGTGATCGCGCTCTTCCTCGTACGCTCGAAAAAATATCAAAGAATTCACCACATAACGAATTTCAAATTTAGGCCTTTTTATTTTATTTTTTATTGCGCCCATTTTTTGAACCCAGTTTGAAGTTTGAAGTTGTTGTATCTTGTTGGTGTATTCAAGGTGTATTATACAGTATATTCACACATACTTGTACTGTACCTTCTGTTATTCAAGATTGGAGAACTATACAAACAGAATGAACTTTGATTCAAAAATAATAATTTTCTCTCTGATGTAGCGATCGTCATAGTTTGAAATTTATATTTGTGTTTGTAGGTACGGTACACCTTCACAGTATGACAATAAGCATCAGTACATTCATCTGCCACATTTTTATAAGCACTTAGGTCAATTTGAAGATTTGTTATAGTTACTCAGTCCTACACATGGTTCAGTTTATGCAAAAAAAGGTGATATTTACTTCGCAGCGGCGTAAGCATCAATAATCTCTTGGATATCATTCTTGGATCCCATAATCATGGGCACACGCTGGTGAACAATCTCGGGAACGATCTCCATAACACGCTTAGTTCCAGTGGAAGAAAGTCCACCAGCCTGCTCCATGATGAAAGACATGGGAGCTCCCTCGTAAAGAAGACGAAGCTTTCCGGTCTTGTTCTTCTTATCAGCGGGGTATCCGAATACTCCTCCGTAAAGAAGGGTACGGTGAACATCTCCAACCATGGATCCAATGTAACGAGAGGAGAAGGTCTCTCCACTTTTACCGGTTCCTTCCTTCCACCCGGTAACAACCTTCTGAAGGGGCTCATCCCACATGTAAGTATTAGCCTCGTTGAAAGACATGATTTTAGATGTCTCAGGAATCTTAATATTGGGGTGAGAAAGTACGAATTCTCCAATGTTTTCATCAAGGGTAAATCCGTAAGTTCCAGATCCAAGAGTCAATACGAAAAAGGTCGAAGAAGAGTACAAACAGTAAGCAGCAGCAACAAGGTTAGTTCCAGGCTGAAGGGTGTTGGCAAGACACTGGGCCTCCTGCTCAGTGCACTCCTCTCCTACACAGTCTGCATCGATTTGACAATTCTCATCATGCTCGTAGATTCCAATAATGGTTCCGGTGGGGATTCCAGCATCAACATTTGAGGATCCATCAAGGGGATCGAAAACAGCAACGTATCTCTCTCCTTCGTCAATAACAATCTCGCTTTGCTTAGCATCCGAGGGCATAAGGTCAACCTAAATGTAGCGATAAAAAGATGAATATGAGCCAAATTGTTCCTTCGTAGTCAACGATTGCAATACAGCACAGCCATTAAAATCCATTTTATTCATCCAAAATTTGGATTTCCGTCAATGACAAAACTTACAGGGGTATCTTCCTCCTCAGAAGCAAGAACTCCAAGCTTTCCAGTGAAACGAAGAGCACGCTTCAAGACATCATTGGTGATAACATCAAGCTTCTTCTGGTCCTCTCCCTGAATATTAACCTCTCCCTCAAGACCAAGGGTCTCGGAAGAAGGAAGCTGGGATCTCTTGACCATGTTGGTGATAGCCTTACAAGCGGTCTCAATTCCTCCGAAAAGGACAGTCAACTCAGAAAGCTCAGGGTTGAGCATAGCAACCTCAGCCATAAAACGCTTGAGGGTGACTCCAGTGGTCTCGCATACTTCATCGAATACAGGAGCTTGGTAAAGCTTGGTTCCCTTGTTGAATGCCTGGGTGTTGGCGGGAGCAAAAGCAGCAGCTGGTGCTGCGAAAAGAGCAAGAGTTACGAGGGAAACAAACTTCATCTTTTGTGATGGATACAATCAATCGAAATTGTTTGGTGAGATAATGAAACGTAGTTGAAAGGGTTGGTTGGTTCCAAATCGCTTCAAAATTTTCGCATTGGAGACGAAACCATAACAAGCTCACCTTTCAAATAGATACAATAGTATGATGGGTTTGTTGTCAGTGCAGGACAACCACTTTTCAAGCTTCAAGAAGGTGGTAACCATACAAGGAGAAACAAACGTCGCGTACTCGTGATGTCCTCTTCTTGCTTCCATCATGATCATTTTTCGCGAGAAAAGAGTGACATGCCAAGGAAAATCCTCTTTGTGACGTTTTTCGCCTTACCATAACGGGTTGGGTGTATACCACGTACGCGCCTTTGGGATTTTCGCACACGTCGGCCTTGATTTTGCTTCGCTTCCACGCAAATTTCACTAACTTTAGCTTTCTCGCTTGCCATCAAGCGCCCTTTTCTCCATGGGCTTCCTCCTCGATTAGCCCTGGCATCAACAGGAAAGAAATCCCCCTTCAAGTTGCACACAAGTCACCCATTTGATGTAAGTGAGGCGAACACCATACTGTGCCACACTGTGGCAAGAGCACATCTTTAGGAAACATACCAGATGATCAGTTCAGTGAATTGCACAAAAAGGATTGGTTGATGTGAATGAGAAGCATAGAATGACTGTCATTTGCGAGATTGAGATTCCAAAGATGCTTTGAAGCAAATATCCCGATATATAGAGTTTGTGTGGTTCTTGGAAATTCTAAGCTATCGTGGAGGATCTCTGTGGCTTTACAGTTACTTTGAGATCAGTTGCAAACTGGAAATGAATCGTGATACGCTCCACTTTTATACCTCAAATCTCACGATTCTTTTGTTTTCTCCAGCTTGCAAAAAAACATGAAGTTCACCGCCTTCGCATTCATCTTGACTGCCACCTCGGCTGCTGCCTTTGCACCTGGAAAGGCCTTCACCAAGTCCTCTGCTCTTCAATCCGCTGTTGATAGTCCTGCTCCGACCAAGACCTTGGCTCCTGTATTCGATGAAGTATGCGAGACCACTGGAGTCACCTTCACCCGTTTCATGGCTGAGGTTGCTATGCTCAACCCTGAGCTTTCTGAGTTGACCACCCTCTTCGGTGCTATTGATACTTCCTGTAAGGCTATCACCAACATGGTCAAGAGATCCCAGCTTCCTTCTTCCGAGACCCTTGGTCTTGAGGGAGAGGTTAACATACAAGGAGAGGACCAGAAGAAGCTTGATGTTATCACCAATGATGTCTTGAAGCGTGCTCTTCGTTTCACTGGAAAGCTTGGAGTTCTTGCTTCTGAGGAGGAAGACGAACCTGTAAGTTTTTGATGGAGTATTTTGATGAAAATGTCAAGATTTCTTTATTGTGCTGAATCCGTTTGCATCTTTGAATTTGAATCTCACATTTTATCCCTGCACTTCTTCTATCCACTTTTGACACTGTTGAAAATTGAAAATTAATTGAATATATTCATGTACATGCTGCAATATTATCGAACGCCAGGTTGACCTTGCTTCCGGAGAAGCTGAAGACAAGCTCACTGGCTCATGGGAGAACAAGGACCTCATTGTTGAAGAGACTGGTAGGTATGTTGCTGTTTTTGACCCCCTTGATGGATCCTCAAATGTTGATGCTGGAATCCCCACCGGAACCATCATTGGAATCTACGACCACGATGAGAATTGCCTTACGGATGCAGGTGACTCTGATGCTGAAGCTAGTTGCCTTGCCAACACCCTTCAGGCTGGAAACAATCTTGTTGCTGCTGCTTACTGTTTGTACTCTTCTTCTACTTTCCTTGTTATTACCCTTGGAAATGGTGTATACATGTTCACCCTTGATGAAAACATTGGAGAATTCGTACTTTCCCATCCTAATGTTAAGATTCCCGAGACATCTTCCATCATCTCTTTCAACGAGGCTAATATCGAAAAGTGGGATGCACCAATGAAGAAGACTGTACATGCATGGCGTGAGGGAACCGGAGCTACCGGAAAGAGATATTCTTCTCGTTACATTGGATCCATGGTTGGAGATGTTCACCGTACCCTTCTTTACGGAGGAGTATTCGGATACCCCGCTGATCCCAAGAACAAGACCGGAAAGCTTCGTCTTCTTTACGAGGGAGCTCCCATGTCTTTCATCATGGAGCAGGCTGGTGGTCTTTCCACTACCGGAACTGAGCGTGTTATGGACATCACTCCTGATCATGTTCACCAGCGTGTGCCAATTATTATGGGATCCAAACAGTGTGTTCAGGAGGTCATTGATGCTTACGCCGCTGATAACTAGACAATACATATGATTTCTGGCTAGTATATAATTAGTGGTTGCATAGTTGATTTATAACACTCCTAAATGTAGCCGTGCAAAAAATTACATCATAACAGAAGAGTTTACAGTAATATCCAATAGAAATTTTGTTCGTTCTAAGATGAGGGTACACGTAAGGATGTATTTCGATATTTAATATTTCTCTATGTACAATTGCCAATGCGTTAATTATAATTAACACATTTGAACATGTTGTTATTTGAAAAGTGAATGAAAATAGCTTCGCCTGCACAGTTCAAAAGTGAGAGTCTTTGGGCTGAACTACAGTAAATGTGTTAATTACATGTTTCAGCAGTCACACATTCGCCCGTGATATTATCTCTGTAGAAGCCTTTATGACACTTGCAACCTTTATGACAATCCAATGTACATGCACGAGGCCATCTGTCTGAGATAGGTGTTTCCATATCATCGCAGGTAAATTCCCAACAAGATGATGAACCACAAGGCTCCCACTCCTCATTTATTCCGCAGAACTCGCAAGCGGCTTTCGAAACACAAAGACTGTCGAACGATCTGTAAAAGTCTGTGCCACATTTACAGCCACTTCTTGTGAATGGTATTACTCCCCCAGAATCATTGACGACAATGTCGCACGTGAGGTCGTACTCCTCCTCTGGGCAGCTGCCTCGACCGCAATCTAACCACACCTCACCATAGCCGCACATTAGGCAGGTTTTCTCGTCTACACACCTTCCATCGAAGTTTCGATAGAATCCAGGCTTACATTGACAACCTCTGCGACAATCTTTCGTACATTTCTTTCGTCTAAAGATAGGTTCACGGATTTCGGTGCAAGTTTCCTCGAAACAGGTGGATGATGCACACTCGGTGAATCTTTCGTGTTCGTTGCAAGGAGGTTTGGGACCCATATCTTCTCCTCTACATGATGAGACGAGCATGGCAGTAAAGAAGGTAAGTACTCGAATCGATCTCATGGATATTTCTGCCAAATTATTTTTATTTGAGAATATGTGGATGGATGATCACGAGTTCGCATTTCGAGACATTTTGGGGGGGCATAGTAATATGAATCGAAATCAATCCAAGTCCTCTATTATACGATTGATGGGCTATTGTTGCCCGTAGGTATGACTATTTTGAATTGATTTGGTGCAATCGTTCTATCAAGGGATATGGTTCTATATTTATTAGCAATTATACTATCTTTGTTGTCTCATCCAAACAAAGTAGCACCCATCTCCGCAGTATCTGGCTGGTAGCTACTAGTTACATTCTTTTTCATCATCATTGAATGGGTGACTAGTTTCTCGGGAAGATCTTGAATGACATTTTTCCTCGCAGATTCTTTTTGGTTGAGCAAAGACTCTGAAAGATTAGCTCTGCCTAACATTCCCAAGTCCTCACCTTGCTCGTTTTCTTTCAAATTGTCAGCGGCAATACGCAAAATATCACGAAGAAAATCTTTTTGATCCTTTGCTGCTCTCTTTTCCTTCAATTTTGCTTCCAGTTGGATGACCACATCTGGAGATATTCCTGGGAGTGCAGCGAGAACTTGCCGTGGCAAATCACTAGGAGTACACAGAATACCCCCGCCTTGTAACGGTTTATCTGCTACCTTGGTCTGCTCAAAGTGGTTACCGACTGCGGTTCTTGAGGACTGCATTGCGGCTCCCTGTCCGCCGCGTTGAAGAGATTGACCAAGGACAAGTCGACAATATATGTCACGAATTACATTAATCATGTCCCATTCTATACCGATCATCCACTTTTGTTCAAATACGACACCGCGGACTGCGTTGGTAAACATTTGAGAACCGAGAAGTTGAGTATAGCGATCCACCCAAGCCACTGTTTCCAAAATACGGTGGCAAATCTTAAGGCAACGTCGGCAAGTGTACGCATCTGGATAGTTCAAACACTCTGCAATGCTTAGCACCAAGAATCCCGCGATTGTTTCATTTTCCATCAGCAAGAAGTGACACAATTTATTGATTCGTTGTTGTTTTCTAGCTTCGATTGCAGCATGGTATTTGCTTCTCTTAGTTCCATCAGCATTGACAGGGCCATCAGATTGATACACTTTTGTCTTTGGCCCTGATGCAAGATATTTATTAGAATCAACTTTTTTCCCAGCTTGCTCTTCTCTCGCCAAGTTTGCCAGCACTAATGCCCAATCTCCCTTCAAGGCAAGTGCTGTCTGAAGCATATCTGCATAACATCGGCTGAGTTCTGTCCGTTGCTTCTCAACCATTGCTTCACTTGTCAATGCATCTAAGTCCCCAACAAACAACCCCCCTCGACCGTAATATGGCACGATCCACTGATCTCCTCCAACAGCTGCTGATTCAGCGGCTTTATCACAGTCTGCGGTGGTAAGGGGTTTTGTAGACCCAAGGGGTATTCCGCTCACGTTGAGAATTGGAGCCCAAGTGCACTTTAAACGATGCTCCATATGTTCAAAGAACGGCGCTGCTATAGGAGCCAGATGAGTTTGATAAAGCGTCGATGGACAGCTCAGTAGAATATAATCCATGAACTGCTTTATATATTGAGTCATATGCCGATGTTCCATTACTTTCAAATGATCAGGATGAGCAACAGCGTTGACAAAATTGGGATATAACGACGCTAGCTCTGGCGCGAAGAGAGCTCTTTGTCCAGCGAGTAAACCAAGCAATTGCAAGCAAGTATTCCGTAGCTCGTTAAACCAAGCACTCCATTTAGGAGCCAAGTTATCCTGTCGTCGGTCCCAACCGCTAACTACACTTCCAGCTGTACCGCCTTCTCCAAATACCCCTCCTCCTGATAAACTGCCCTGATTTTTTGCGAGGTATGCTTCATCATCAGATATGGCATAAGCATACCTTTGGATAGAATGCTTGAGAAGTTTAGCTTGATTCACAGGGTGCCACATTGTAAACAGAGAGTTTAAAATTTGCATCAAAGATGGCAATATACGCGGCCATAAATGTACAAAAGGATCGTTCATGGAAAGATCATTGATACTAACAGCACCTTCATCAGGGAAGTGTTGATGGTTTTCAGAGCCTAAAATCTGATTGTCTGGAAGAGGTATTCCAGCATTTGGTCGTTTCCTAGCAGCCTCGTGACACCTCTTTCCAACGCTCAATAACTGATTGAAAGCCGAGAATAAAAAGACGTAGTTATTTGTGATTCGATCCACGCTTGCTTTATCAGTAACACTCGCAGGATTAACACCAGCTTCGGTGACTCCCACGAAAGACAAAAGTCCATCAGTGGAACTGATGGCATCCTTCACGAGCGGTGTTTCAAGCCTGTTCAGCGCATCTGATAATACATCTGCTATGAAATTAGATCTTGCAGTTGGGTCTTGGACCGCTGTTGCGACACAAGAAAGAAATTCATACAAGTGCATACGATTGGCTGGTAGAATCGATCCCATAGAAAGCAAGGATTTTACTCTTTCACTCAATTGTTCAAGCCAACCAACTAGCAAATGCGGGACCTTTTTAGTGACCGCAATAAGAGAGACGCCGGCTTTTTTTCGTAGGCTAATCACGTCAGAACTTAACGGCTGTAGCTGCTGTCCGTTTGCGAGTAAGTTTTCGTCTCCTAAACACTGTAGAAATGCATCAATAGCGGAGATAAGCCTACCTCCGTCATACTCCCAATAATATTTGAATGCTTCCATTAGCGTCACTCTCCTAAATTTCAACCAAACATCTAGTGGATTCCATGCGATTACTTTGGAAGCAATATCGCCTAGCATCGACCGAATTTCGTTCCGAATTTGAACCCGATTGGGATCCATAAATGATGGATTATTCGTGTTCGTTTCATCCAAGGCCCATGGAGGCAGACCATGAATCAAATTATTCAATGGTAGATTGAATCCTTCAAATTCTATAACAGCTTTACTTTGTTGTGTCAGCTGTCCAGTGTTAGGATCAAGTTGGTCTCTCATGCTCCCACCACTATATGTCGAAAATAGATATTCAAATTTTTGATAAATAACTGTGGTCGCAAGCTTCGGTTCGATCCCCGCAATCAAGCGGATGTTGATATTGGCCTTTGATCTGAAATCTCCCATGAATGCAGAATACTCCTCCTCATCATCAAATGTTTCCTCCAAGAGTGCGGCATAAGGATGATTCTGATCCTCAACATCCTCCCATCGAACACGCACCAAATGAGTCGTATAAGCCACAAGCAGCCGTTCAAAGCATGGTTGCAACAGTCTTGTTTGGGTTTTACATATTTGCGGATCCCTCAACAGCACAGCCCACGTATTGTTCTGTTCCCCGCAAATTCTGGGCGATGGATGAGAGAGCATATCTGCTAATAGACTCAAAAAAGTGGAAACAGTTTGATAACGCATTCCACGGTTTTGGATGATATCCTTATCGTTTGTAATATGCGCCACATTTGCTGAAAGGGTACCAGCTAGCATTTGGGAGAGTGCTCTATGAAATGGATATTTAGAGACTAGGGATTTTAGGCTGTCAAAAGGTTTTCCCTGCGAAGCGGCATTGATTTGTTCTTGTGTATTGGAAGCTTCATTCGCCTCACTGATGGCATTTGGTAGCATTGAAATGAGTCTGAACCACTGGCTGGCATCAATCTTCCGAATGACAATATTGTGCAAACATTTGATAGATAAAGTTTGGAGATTTGCGGTATCCTCTCGGAGGAGATGGAGCAGTGCAGCAATGAAATCGCAATTTGTTTCTGATGAACCGAGTATCCAATCCGTTGGCATGGACGTGCAGAATTTTTCAATTGTTTTGAGGCAATCCGCAACGATTTTTCCAGCGTTGCTTTTTTGATGAATTTGTTGATCCCACAAAGGTTTCTCTTCAAGTGTCATTTGTGCAACGGTTCGATTATTGCTAACGAGATAATTAGCCATTTCGTTGAGAGAAGCTTTGGCAGAATTTACAGCTGCATATTGTGTAGATAATAATTCAAACATCAGTGGTAGGAATTGCTGATTAATTTCATTGAGCCCAATCAAGACATCATTCCTTCGAGTGGTAGATATTTTGGAGTTGAAATCTCCATCCGTGCAATCTTCTGTGATGATTTTCAGGCACTCGAGGCATATTTTAACTCCTATCATGGGTCCATATCCTTTTGACGGAGCCGGAGAAAAAGATGAAGGTATGTACCATAGACCACCTTTATCAGGAGTAGAAAACAAGTCAGAGACAAAGCTAGTCCATCTCTGAGGAAAATCTCTCGTAGCAATATCGGCAATGAGAGCAGCTATTTTTACGGCAAGGAAACGATTCTCATTCTCAGTGGCTACATCTTCACTGGTATTCGGTCCAGTTACATCGGAACACTTGGCTAATAATTGCCTGGCAGCGATCATAACTGCATTCCTGAGCGCCAATCGATCATTCTCATTACCAAGTTTGGAATAATCAGTCTTGAGAAAAGATTGTAATACGCCAAGAGTGTATAGCTTGGTAGACGCCGTGATATCGACAGTCACATTATTTGCCAGTGGCAATATGTGACGTTCGGTCTGCAACAGCTGGAGAATAACCGCTGCCCTCCCTTGAAAATTTTTGAATTGTTCTAGCGTGTTGAACGATTCAGCGCGTGATTGTGGGGTGATTAGTGGGAGTAGGGCTGGTGACGATGCTGTCGATATTGCAATGGCGCGGAACAGTGCCAACTTTTGTGTTTCATCCATCTTTGCTGTCGCTACACGTACTTGTACTTCTATGTTTGCTCCCCGTTCTATTTGAATGCTTTCTGATAGATCATTGACCGGAATGAAGAGGATTTTCAATGCGGACGTGTATTCTTTTATGGACGGATTGAAAGGAAGTTTAATGAGAGATGAGAGATGAGAGATGAGAGATACACAAGTACTTGTACCGGTAGAGTGAGAGATGAGTTGAGTTGATTATTTGATCGCTTGATTTGATTGACTTCAAAAACAAGTTTCTTCTTCTTCTTCTTCTCTTTTTGTGTTTTTTCCCTCTTATCTGCTACTAGAACCCAGAATAACCACAAGGCCATCATCTCAATGGGTTATAACAAAGTACAACAAAAATAGAACTAAGGCCACAAGATGGCGGTGCCTTAGTCGTAGCAAGGTCTTAGGATATGCTTCACAGCTGGACAGTGAATGAACTGCGACCGAAGTTAAGTTAGTAGCTCGAGACGAGGTATGATCATTATGTAGGTTCAGTGTCTGCGGGGATTCAAGACACGGGTCTTAGACCCGTGTTGTTCGTTTTAAAAAGCTTATAAATCTAAATCTAAAAGAAAAAAAGAAAAAATAGCTCTTGTGTAGTACGTCAATTATGTCTTCTAGCTGGCGGCGCGGCGATAATAATCTAACCCCAGAAGTTAAGTGTCACATTATTCAACTACAAGTACACAAAAATGGAATTCACACCTTCACCTGACTTTCGATGTTCATACAGGGAACATAATAAAGAGTACGGAGTTGAAATATGTATTACATTAGGACGAAAAGAACTGACTATTTTCGATTGGTGTTCAGTGCCTTCAATGCAAGGGTATCCACGACATATCCATCCATCATTGGACCCAACTCTTCCGGATAAATCTTCTGCAGCGAACTAAGATAATGAACCAAGGTATCAATCTGTTCATCAGTATACGGAAAAACCTTTGGTCCATTTCTCAATGATTGAGGCGTCTTACCATTGACACTGGTATCACCCCTAGAATTGACAATAAAATCCCATACGCAAGGGATATCTTCTATCTCCTGAGCCATCTTCTGACCGCTCGACTCCTCCAAAAATTGACCCATTCTTAGCAATTCGTCGGGACCAGTCTGTGGATCAATTAACCTTTCATAAGACACGATCAGGGTATTCTCCGGGGCATTATGCTCCATCCAAAACAAAGTATGATGAACCCAACTCTGAAGCTCTTTATGGAAATGTTCATCCCGCCACTCTACCCATCGCTCCAATGGTACCCTCGTAGAATGATTTTCCAAACCATTCTCTTGTTCATACAAATAACTCAAGAAACTAGGCATGGATTTTATTGGATTACGAATGAGTAATACAGAACGATCCACTCTGGAAAAGGGCTTGAAAAGCGCTTCACTGGATCCATGTGCAGGATAGTGGGATTTAATAGATACCACCAAGCCCTGTTTGGAGAGTTCATTGGTATCGATAGCATCATCACTGGTCATAAGGCCAGTGATGGCTCGGATAAGTTTCCAGGAAAGACGTGCGCCAGATCCAGGATAGGATGCATTCATTGTAGGCTTGACAGGTATTTGTTTTGGAGCGGGGATACGGGGTGCTTTCTTGCATTGGGGTGGAGGAGGTGGTTTTCCATTGGAAGGGGTACTGCCACTAGCACCGGCGGTATTGAGGGCATTTCCATTTCCATTGCCATTAAGCTGTGCAAGAGCAGCCGCTAGGTCTTGTTCATTGCCACCAAATTGCTTGACAAGAGAGGCCAAGTCCACGCCGCTTTCAAGTTGTTTTGGTTGTGTCTGCTTTGCAGCGTCGAATTTCGCTCCGTCCAAAATAGTTGTTCCAATATCATCAGACTCGTTATGTTTAAAAGGAGAACCAAGGAATCCATTTGGACTCGACGAACTCTCTGCAAGAGCATTACCTTGAACAGTTTTAGGAGCTTCTGAAGATCCTTCTGAAGATGACATGACCTCATTCTCACCGAGAGCAGCGCCTTCGACAAGTACAGAAGAATCACTTAATGAAGGCAGCACCTTTGGATTGATATTATTTACTTCCATGACTTTCTGAAGAGTGGCAGCATCCATTTTTTGAATGGCACCAGGGTCCAGATTATGCAAAAGCAAGGACATATCGGCAGGATCTACGTCCGAAACTGAGCCTTCTTTTCCAGCTACATCTTGACCTTTAGATGCAGGGTCACTAGCATCATCATCCTTTATCATTTTTGATTTCCCTCCAAATAAGTTGAAAACCCCTAGACTTCTTTCGCTATCTTGCTCAGCAGATTCTAGTTCCTCGTAATTGGGATCACCAGGAGCCATATTTCTCAGATAAGCAATTGCTTCAGGATCAGTTTCTTCTGGAATCTCGCCAGGTTTCGTGGTATCACTCAAACTGTCGGCCGTAGTAGGACCTCCATGAAGTGCAGCTCCAGTCATGGAACGAGCAGAATCAGAAGTCAACGCGGTGGCTGGAGTGGCGGAATCGCCAGCAAGACCAGCCTGGTGAAGAGCTTGCACGAGCTCTAGTGGGAGGGTCTTTTCATTCGACTGAAATGGGGTACTAGTACTAGAGGATGTTACGCGACGAAGTGAAGTGTTTGGGTCTCTTGAAACAGTGTAAAGGCAGTGAATGACTGCTAGGATAGCCAGGGCTTTAGTGATCTTCCTCCGCCCTCCCAAAGATGCAGTGATGATAGACATGATGGATGGTAATCGTTGCAACTTTCTGTGAATAGTACCAGTTGAAATACCGATGTTAATAGCGCTATCTGAAATGCTTGGAAGAACAGTCTCTTCTCTTCTTTTCAACATTCGCATTTTCATATAACAAATGCGCTAAAGCTTACTGCGATACCTTGGTTTATTCACTAAAATAAGGCCAGATAGTGAGTGAATGTTCAGTAATGTCCGGATGCCTCCATTTTAAATTCTCCGTTTTTATAGAGACAAAAGCTCCGAAACGCGAACGGATAATAACACCTTTTTCTGCCTTTTTGATCCTTTTCAAATGACTGAAACACCCAACTGATACGGACATGTTGAGAGAGGGAGAGAGGGAAGCGAAGGGAGAGAGGGAAGAAAAAGGTGGAAAGATCGAATTCGAAAGACATGAAAATGTGTGGATGCAAGGCATCTTCCATGGAACATCTTTTTGTTTCTTTGCTTTTACAATGAATCTGCATCATTAGAGATTCTACTGAAATCAATACTTCATTAATTCTTTTTTGATCAATTTCAAATACAAGTATGTTGCTTAACAATTCTGCCACTACTAAGATTGCTTCCAAGGCCATTGGTGCCACTCGTGCTATGAGTGGTAAAGAAATCAAGTTCGGTGTTGAGGGAAGAGCCGCAATGCTCAAAGGAGTTAATCTTCTTGCTGATGCTGTTCAGGTGAGTTTCTCTTTTCGTTTGCTCTATTTTGCAGTGAACCATCTGCGTTTGGTGTATGATTGTAGGTGTGTTGAATTTTGTAAAGGAAGTTTTCACAATGAAGCACATGCCATTCTTCACTTTATTATGTGTCACAATACAGGTTCTCATCTTTTTTCTGTCATTCTTCTACCCTCTAATTCGACGACGGTTCGATCTTGTGTTTCATTGAATATTGTTGTAAATTGTATCATGTGTTATTGGTGATTTTTATTCCATTAGGTAACTCTTGGACCCAAGGGACGCAATGCAATCATCGCACAGCCATACGGGGCACCAAAGATCACAAAGGATGGTGTTACTGTTGCAAAATCGATCGACTTCGAGGACAAATTCGAAGACATGGGAGCTCAACTTGTCAAATCCGTCGCATCCAAAACTAACGATGTTGCAGGAGATGGAACCACCACCGCTACCGTTCTCGCTCGTGCAATATATGCTGAGGGATGTAAGGCTGTTGCTGCTGGAATGAACCCCCTTGATCTCAGAAGAGGAATTCAGCAGGCTGTCACTCACGTTACTAAAACTCTTGATGAAATTAGTAAGCCTATCTCTTCCAAGGAGGAAGTTATGCAGGTTGGAACCATCTCTGCTAATAGTGATACAGAAATTGGACAGCTCATCGCTGATGCCATGGAACGCGTAGGAAAGGAGGGAGTTATCACCGTACAAGACGGAAAGACACTTGAAAATGAACTCGAAGTTGTTGAAGGAATGAGATTCGAGCGGGGATTCATTAGTCCATACTTCATCACCAATCCTAAGACCCAAGTGTGTGAGCTCGAGAACCCCCAAATTCTTCTTGTCGAGAAGAAGGTATCCAACCTTCAGCAGCTCGTGCCCCTTCTTGAATCTGTCATCAAGGCCCAATCTTCTCTATTGATTATCGCAGAGGATGTAGAGAGTGAGGCACTTGCTACGCTCGTTGTTAACAAACTTAGGGCTGGAATTAAGGTGTGTGCTGTCAAGGCACCTGGATTCGGAGATAATAGGAAGGCAACCATGCAGGATCTCGCTGTTTTGACTGGGGGTACCGTCATCTCTGAGGAGACTGGAATGAAACTTGAGGAGACAACACCTGAACACCTTGGAACCTGTAAGAAAGTCACGATTACTAAGAATGACACAGTCGTTCTTGGCGGAGGTGGAGAAAGCGGTACAATCGCAGAACGTTGTGAATTGATTACTGCTTCGATTGAGAGTACCAAATCTGATTACGAGAAGGAGAAACTTCAGGAGCGTCTCGCAAAGTTGTCTGGTGGAGTTGCTGTTATTAAGGTTGGAGGTGCTTCCGAAGTTGAGGTCAGTGAGAAGAAGGATCGTGTTGTAGATGCTCTCAATGCTACCCGTGCAGCTGTTGAAGAGGGAATCGTTCCTGGTGGAGGAAAGGCTCTTCTTCACTGTTCCACTCTTCTTGGACCTGTCGCAGATGCTACAAAGAATATGGATCAAAGAATTGGAGTTGAGATTATTCAAAGAGCTCTTCGTGCTCCTATTTTCACTATCGCCATGAATGCTGGAGAGGAGGGAGCTGTCGTTGTTGGAGAGCTCACAAAGCCTGATGTTCCCTTAGAAATGGGTTTTGATGCTCAGAATGGAGTGTACACCAATATGTTGGAGGCTGGAATTATTGATCCTACCAAGGTTACCCGCACTGGAATTGTGGACGCTGCTTCTGTTGCTGGACTCCTCACTACTTCTGAAGCTATGATTGTGGATAAGCCTTCACCAGAGGGTGCTGGGGGTCCACCCATGGGAGGAATGGGAGGTATGGGAGGCATGCCTGGAATGATGTAAATAGATTTTAAAAAAATGTTTTGAAGAAATCATTTTTATGTGTTGGATTTTAAATGTTGCGTCATGATGAGACGGAGCACAAGGAGGAAAAGTAAACGTTCAACATGATGTATTTTTATTAATTAATGGCGCAATCTTATTGGTCCTCACCATCATCGTTGAGTTTCAGCGAAAGATAGATGGACCAGAAAAAGAAAACACAGTTCAGGAACAATACACGAAGAATTGGTGGGCAGAAAGCAATGTTCAGGGCTGTTGCTGGAACCCATAACTTCCAGTTCGCCAGCATTGTGTCCTTATAGTCTCTGTCCAATTGATCTTTGACATCACCAGTTGATTTTCCCTCCAGAATTCCCAGAAAGTAAAAGATGAGGACGGTGAAAATAGGCGCTTGGATAAACTGATCAATGGCAACCTTTATTCCCGTAGTGGCGGTGAAGGGATCTGGGGTTGGTGGCAAAGCACCATCGAGGAGAAGATAATAAAAGTGATTCCATGGCGCCTGCAAAATGAAGCCAAAGAAAGCAAATCTTGCAAATCGACCAACATCAATTGACAATTTTTCACCATCATCCTTTCTAGCATTTTGAATTGCTTGTCCTGCTAAATCTGCTGCTCCCAGGATTACTCCTGCAGTGACACTCTTTGTAAGCAAAGGATCTTCTTCAAGTGCAATATTGTAGGATGTCCATGCTTGTACCACTACATCGGTGACTCCAGCATCGACGTGAAGAGCACTATCGACGTGTCTCATAGAAGCTCGTTGGGGAATGGCCGTGAACGCCTGTACAGCAGATGAAGCTGCCAAAAGGAAGATGCAAGGAATGCTGAAAGATTTCATTGGCTGCAGGTTTTAAGATGTATGTGTATACGAGCACTGTATTAATGTTTTGCATACCGTATTGCTCTTCGCATTCGCATGCTTGGCAGCTGGGTGAGAAAATTATGTGTTCAAAATGTGC